>JACCDQ010910005.1_pt1 | contig 47773 bp, 45 predicted proteins | sample 7446031 | NCBI WGS metagenome assembly JACCDQ01 (sample SAMN15323442, study PRJNA562643) | freshwater metagenome | isolation source: river surface water | place: USA:Blue River Watershed | collected 2017-08-17
GTGCGGGTTTGGGGCGTGAATGGTCAATTTGCTTGGAATGCCCAAGGGCCTTCCCGGTTCAGTTATTTACCGATGACCTCAACCAAGTTGCTGGAACAGAATGTCGGTGGTTCTACCTTTGATTGGAAGACCTTTAAATGGAATGTCAATCTGGGCAGTGGTTACGAATATCTCTTGGTGCAAGTAACAGCCCAAAACTTTAATACGGGTGGTGGTGATTTTCTGTCCCTCGATAACCTTAAGCTGGATGCGCCGACTCCTGTGGTAACCAATGATCTGAGTTATGCGGTCGTGACCAGTGCCTCGGCGATCGCCGAAGGAAATAGTGGTTCCCAGACTGTCACCTTTACCGTGTCACGCACCGGGGGGATTCAAAATGCGAGTAGTGTGGCCTACAGTATTGGTGGAACGGCAACCAGTGGCAGTGATTACAGCAATATTGGCGGGACAAGCGGAGCAACGGGGTTAACCGGCACCATCAACTTTGCGGCGAATGAAACCAGTAAAACCATTACGCTCAATGTGGTAGGGGATACCATCGTAGAGTCCAATGAAACCATTCAAGTGACTCTGAGTAATGGAACGGCTCCCAATGGTCTGGCAACGTTAACCACGCCGAGCGCGACCACCACCATTACTAACGATGACAGCACAACGGCTACTTCAGAAAGTGTCTTTTCGTCCACGTCGGTTCCCGCCAACCCCGATACTACCGATGGCAGTGGCAGTGCCGGGGATTATGAATTAGGCATGGTCTTTCAAGCGACGCGCTCCGGGCAGATCCAAGCCATTCGCTATTACAAATCCCCCAGTGAAACTGGTACCCATATCGGACGGATTTGGTCTAGCACCGGTCAATTATTAGCCACCGTCACCTTTACCAACGAGACGGCCTCCGGTTGGCAACAACAAACCCTCAGTACTCCCTTAACCATCGCGGCTAATACCACTTATATTGTCTCGGTCAATGCCAACAGCTATTACGCCGATACGATTAATGGATTTATGAATCCCATTATCAGTGGGGATTTGATTGCCAGTAATGGTTTGTATAATCCGCTTCCGGGAGTGTTACCCAATCAATCTTGGAGCAATAGCAACTACTATCGAGATGTGCTGTTTGCTCCTCTGTAATGGTTATTTAACTCAACTAAAAACATTTAAGAACTCTGTCGAAGCCCCTAAATATTTAGGGGTTATTTTTTATCTTTTTGCTTGGGCGGTCTGCTCGATAAGCAAGGTAATTTGACGATTAATACGCTCTAAATCAAAATTGTTACGGGCTTGGGCTTGACCCGCTTGGGCGATCACCTGGGTTTGACCGGGATTTTCTTTAATCGCCATAATCACTTCCGCCAGTTCTTGAGGGTGATTGGGAGAAACTAACCATCCCGTTTGCTGATTAATGACTAATTCTGCCGCTCCTCCTTCATTGGTGGCAATAACCGGTTTTCCAGATAACATTCCTTCAATAATTACCCGTCCAAAGGGTTCTGCTAAGGCAGAACTATGAACAATTAAATCACAAATTTTAATCCAAGGAATGACATTCATTTGAAAGCCTAAAAATTTAACCCGTTCTATCAAATCTAAATCCTTAACCATTTGCCAAAGAGACTGCTTATAATCTTCTTCTTCAAAGAGAGCATCCCCAACCAAAATCACAGATATATCCTCCGAACATTGAGTTAAAGCCTGTAGCAAAATATGTTGTCCTTTCCAGGGAGATAAGCGGCTAAAATGACCAATAACAAAATGATTTTCTAGGTCTAAGTTTTGCTTTAATTGAGAAAGATTATCAGAAAAGTGATGGGAATAATCATCAAACTTTGAAACTTCAAAGCCATTATAGACCACTTGAACAAGGGAGGAATAACCCTTTGCTTCAATAAAAGCCCTTTTCGTTGCCTGGGAATTAGCAATCACTAAGGTCGCGCAGTGGTTGGCAATATTGACGGCTAAAAAACGGTTAATGGAACTAAAATGAGCGGTTGAAAGAATATCATGGAGGTGATAAACCAAAGGACGACGAGTGATTAGGCTAACCAAAGCACCAACAATTAAAGCTTTTTGAGTATTGGCATAAATCAGATCATATTGACGGGCAACGTTGAGAATTTCGATCACAAGCTGACCGAGAAGTATAATATTCCTTAATCCTTCCCCTAAACTGCTATCTTTTTTGACAGTTAGCGGCTTAGTTTTCAGGACTTTGACAGAAATTTTCTGAGACTCTAAGGATTGCTGAAAATGACCCGATTTAAAGAGAATTACCAGACAAGTCTCACGATAAATTTTAGCAATCTCTAATAGACAGAGTTCGGCTCCCCCCAGATTACCACTTTGATCCAAGAATAAAATTTTAGGCATTAATTTCCAGCAACTAAAGCTTTTTCGTAAACCGTTTTAACTTGTCTCGAAATTTCCGACCAGTCGTAATGATTTTTGACATAATCTTGACAGGTTTGACTGGTGGGTAACTGGCGTTGACCGGTCAGCATTTCCATGATGCCCTGGGCTAGGGCTTGACTGGAGCTATTTTCTAATAATAAATCGGGACAAAGGGGATTTAAAATTTCAGGAATGCCTCCCACTGGGGTTCCTAAAACGGCTGTTCCGGCGGCTAGGGATTCTAAAATAATGAGGCCAAATCCTTCTAAGGCAATACTCGGAACAATCGAAAAATTGGCGGCACGATAGGCGATGACTAACTGTGCTTCCGAGAGATACCCTAATAAATAAACATGATTTTCTAAGTTTAAATCTTGGATTTGAGTTTGTAGTGTTTTGGCGAGTTTTCCTGTTCCTGCAATGTATAATAAAATATCCGGTTGGTATTTTTTTACTTTGGCGATCGCGGTAATTAAATTCTCTAATCCCATTCGTTGTGTTAAGCGACGTACACAGAAAATAATGGGGCGATCGCCGGCCCAACCGAATTGATGACGCGCTTTATCTCCAGGAAGATCAACCTGAAAACGTTTTGTCTCTACTCCGCCGGGAACAACCTCAATTTTTTCCAGAGGAATATTATAATTTTGATGTAAAAGTCTTTTAAACGCTTGGGAAAGAACAATAAAATGGTTTGAGTGTTGATAACAATATTTTTCTAAATAATACTTTAACCACTGCATCCAAAAATGATTATTTTCTAAGTGACTTTCTAGTGCCCAAGGCCCATGAAAGTGAAAAACCCAAGGATGATTTTTAACTAAATCTAAGATCGGAAAACTATAGAGGGCAAAATGAGACGTAATTAAATCATAATGATTACAATTTAAATAGTCTTGAGTGAGTTGTCTGATTCCCTGCCAACGTTGCCAGAGAGGAGAATTAGGACAAGCAAAAGCTCTTACTCTTTCTCCCGAATCAAGAGTTACATTAGTAGAACCGGCAACTAATCCATTCACTTCTACACCGACAGTAGGCAAGTAACGACTAAAATCATAAAAAATCCGATCTAATCCCCCTCCTTTTTCTGGAAACCATTCTAGCCCTATTTGTAAAATTTTCATGTAATTCCTATTATTTTTCAGAAAAATTGCTCTTGTTATTTTTCAAATAATGCTTTTTTACGACTTACTTAATAAAACATAGGCATAGCTGGTTAAGCTAGGGATGGGATAATGTAATAAAAGAGAAGTAATAAAGTCAGAAAAAGACTTGAATAAAGGTACTTTTTCATAATAATCGTGTCCGAAAAATCCGACATACTCTTCTACTTGATAACCTAAAGATTCAAGTTTAAGAATTTGGCTTTTTAATGGCCCATAACAACAATCATAATAAGCAGGAAATTTGCCCCGATTTCCCTCTTTTTTGCGGTTTGGAGAATGCCAAAGAATGAGTAAATTAGAGATACTTTGTGGTAAAAGTTTATTAAGAAAAAATGGCGGCGCATAAAGTGTTGGAAAAAAATGAAAAGCATAGCCATTTTCTTTTAAAAGATTAAAAATATTCTTGTGAAAATCTAAACCATATTTAATATGCTCTGCAAGTTGCATACTAAACACTAAATCGTATTGCTGGGAGGGAATAAAATTAGGGTCGCTAATATCTCCTTGTAATTTGTAATAACCATCTGGAGCTTTTTGAAGTTCTGCTTCTGAAATATCTATAATTGTGTATTCTAAGTTATGATTCTCGATAAAACTTAAAGGAATCATCGGGTTGGCCCCACCACCAATTTCACAAATGGTTCTCACGGTTGGTAAGCCAATTAATGCTTGAAGCAGTTCGGAATAGTTTGGCCAGGATTGACTATAGTGTCCGTATTGTATTTTTGTAGTCATTGTTCGATTGGTTAAAATTTAAAGACGGGTATTCTTAGCAAAAGATTTATGGCAATTAAAAGTTTATGGTAATTTTTAACAAAATTGCCGATCAAAAATAGCCTCCAGAGCATCGGTGATTTTGCCAATATTAAAGTTATTCATTGCGGTTTCCCTTGCTTGAATCGCTAATTTTTCTGAGCTTGTTTCAATGACTTTTATAGCTTGGAGCATTGTTTGCTTAAGAACTTCAGGTTCATAGCTTTCAAAAACAAAACCAGCAGGGCCAATATAGTCTTTCGTTCCATTCGTGGGGCCAACAATGACCGGTAATCCCCAACATAAAGCTTCAGCGACAGATGAACCAAAATTTTCACCTTCACTGGGTTGAATTAGAATGTCACATTGAGACATTAAAGCCGGAATTTTTGTGCGTTCTAGGTAAGGTTGATAATCCAGATAATCAGGAAACGGAAATTGCTCAATTAATTGTTTATATCCCGTTGCCCAGGCAAAATCACCAATAATTTTAAGATAGACATCTTGCCGCTCTTGTAAGAGTAATTGATAAGCTTCTAGTAATAAATCTAATCGTTTACGAGGTTCAGAACGCCCTAACCAGAGAAAAGTCATTTTCTTTTGAGCATTAGACTGTTTTGGACTAAATAGCTCTGGTGATTGAAATAAATTAATATCTATGGGATAGGGAAGAGTATAAATTATCTGATGAGATTGACCCAGCTGATTCAGCACATCTTTTGACCATTGACTTCCACAAATTAGGGAATTACTATTATTGATTTCCCTTTGAGTCCGTTGAATTTTAAACCAATAAAAGATCATTAATTTAAAATATAAAATATTTCCACAAAGTTTAATCAGTTTTTCTTTGTTTTTTTGAATTAAAAACCAATTACTTGCTGGATGACCCTGGGGCCAAGCAATAATGGGAATATCATGGTAACGAAACGGTGCATAAAGTCCTAAAAAAAGAATTAGATCGTAAGGTTTAAGGGTGTGATTCTTGATTATTACATCTTGTAAAACTCGATTGCCGGCATCATAAAGTATTAATAAATGAAGTAAAGAATAAAGATTTTTATTTAATATTTTTCCTAGAAAATTATTAGGCAAGTTATTGAAAAAAGAATAAATCCGTGATTTATAAGGAATTCTAATATAATTAAAACTTTGATATTGAAATAGTTCTTGTAATTCTGTTGATTCTCCCCATCCATATAAATCAATTTCTAATCCTCTTTTTAAGAATTCTTCTAGTATTAAAAAGTTACCGGAAGCAACGCTACCAGACTGTTTACCCAAAAAACCATGACAAGCGATTCTTGCTTTTTGATTAAGTGTAGTCATTATTTTTTCAAGACTTTAATTTAATGATTGACTAAATTTTCACAGATTTTCTGAATTCTTTGGGCTAGGATGTCATAATCAAAGTTAGCTTTGGCGATCGCTTGCCCCTGTTCTGCTGTTTTTAATAAGTCTGGATTAGCCCAGAGTTTTCTTATTTGTTGCGCTAGACGAATCGGATGAAGGCGATCGCAGACTCCTTCGTAGGAGAGTAAACAACCGATTTGAGACAAAAGATAATGGGCTTCTCCAACATCTGTGGCAATTACATATTTATTGTAGGCAAGATAAAGAGGCAATTTGCCAGTTGTGCGTACCATTCCCACTAAATCATTGGATTGGGTTGAAACGCAAACATCAATTGCAGATAGATAAAGGGGTAAATGGTGATAAGAAATATAACCAGTAAAAATAACATTGTTAAAAACGTCTAACTCCTTTGCGCGATTTTCCAAAATAACACGACCTTCACCATCTCCAATTAATAAAGCTTTAATAGGAAGATCTTTTAATAATCCTAATGCCTCGATAATATCCCAACCATAACAAATTTTATGTCGTTGAGACCAATCCATTGTCCCGATCAGTCCCACTACCAAGCTATCTTCTAGTCCTAGTTTATGACGCAAATGACTCGCATTAACCGGTTCTAGGCAACTCATCTCTACACCATCTGGCACAAAATCAACCGGAGAAAATTGCTGGTTCTCTAACAAAATTTTATGATAACGGCCCCGCACAATAATAGAATCAGAAAGCTTAAGGGCAATCTGTTCAGCCCAATAGATAAATTTTAACTGCAACTTGGAATAATTGCCAGTTGATTTAGCTAATTCGTAATAAACATCTCCGGTATCAATCATTAACTTACAACCGATGATTTTTTGAGCAATAATACCGGCTAATACCCCCGTATAGGCCATTTTCATTACATAGATAATATCGGGCTGAAATTGGAAAGCTGATTGAATAAAAATACCGATAGATTTTACCTTAGAAATTAGCCTATAATGACACTGGACTTTCCAATTCTCAGGAAATTTTTGAATAAAAGCTTTAGCTCTCATCGCATCGGCACTGTTTTCAGTTCCATTAACCAAAAATAATATTTTTAAATTTGACATTGCCATATTTTTTAATTAAAATATTTACAGAGATTAAAATTAAAATCCCGTCTAACTCGAAACCCATTGTCTTTTCATTTCCCCGGACACTCCTTCTAAATTACCCTTAAATAAAAAGAGTGACTTTTCCCTGCCGATATTGAAAGCAATCTTCCCAATAATTTTGTAAAAAATTTTGCTTAAAATTGAGAGAATCTGTCTTTAAAATATGCTGTAAAATTTATTTTGTGATCAATTGAGCCGTTTCTTGATAAAGATTTTCATAGGCAGTAACAATCTTATCCCAGGCAAAATCCTGAGCACGTTGTAGCCCTTTTTTGGCATAACTTTGTCTCTTATCCTTATCTTTTAGTAAATCAACTAATTGACGACTCAATTCATGATCTTGAGCGATGATGCCATATTCTCCTCTGGCTAAAATTTCATAAGCTCCTGGGTTTGGACTAGCAACAACAGGGGTTCCTGAAGCTAAAGCTTCAATATAGGGAATCCCGAATCCTTCATAGGTACTGGGTAAGCAAAAAATCCAGGCTTTTTGATAAAGAGCAGATAGTTGATCTAGGGATATTTTGCCAAAGTTAACAATCCCATTTCCTTCGATAAAATCTTCAGCAACCAGCCAAAGTTGAGCAGAGGGAAAAAGAGTTTTAATCTCTTGAGAAAAAATCTTAATCAGTAAATTACCGCGTTTTCTGCCTCCAATTGTGCCAACAAAAAGAATAGTTGGTGTTTCAGATTTTGAGTTAGGAAAAAATTGACGAATATCAACGCCACAGGGAATAATTCTCGAAATAGCAGAAATCCGTTTTTGAGTGGCTTCAGAAACCCCAACATTAACATCAGCTACCTGAGCATCAATTTGTTCTAAACCCGCAAATAATGTTTGATAAAATCTGCGTTTTAAGCTAAGAGCAGACCTGGCTTCATCCTGGGCAGAACCATGAAAGGTACGAACAAGGGGATGACGACCCCACATTAAGAAAACGTCTCCGTGACTATGAATAATATCAAATTCAGAAAAGTCTGTTCTGGCTAAATAGACGGCTAAACATAAAGATTGTAATCGTTTTAAAATTGGAGGAAGATAATATTGATGGACTCTATAGTAACAATCAGGATAAATAGCACTAAATGTAAATACTGTTACTTCGTGACCTCGCTCTACTAAATGATTTGCTAGATAATGAACTTGAAAGGCGACTCCTCCTTTCGATTCATTGGGAAGATCAACGTGAGTTATTGCTATTTTCATAAATTAATATTAATTTTTTTGTCTTTTTATTTTTATTAAAGTGGAGCTATTAACTGATTTTGATAATATTTCTCGGCGGCTAAACTAAGGGCTAAAAATGACCAAAGAATCACACCAGATAATTCAATCATACTTGGCCCCAAGATAAGTTGACTAACCATGGCGATCGCAATCCCCCGACTAGCTCCGGCAAAAGCATCTACTCGACTATGATTGCCTTGAATTAGTTGTAATAAAAGCTGAAGCATACCACTAAGATATAAAAAACTGCCAATGTAACCGAGGTGGAAAATAAACATCAGAAAGGCATTATCAAAGCCGCCTGAGCCGATACCTACGCCAACAAATTGTCTTAAAGCTGGGCCTAGAAAATTACTGATCATTCTTGTGCGGGCTTGACCACTTTGATCGTTATTTAGATCAGAAAAAGTTGCAAGGCGATCGCTGATTTTTGTGGCAAAGGGTTCCATTGTTACTAAAGGAATAACTAACATTAAGATCAGTATTCCTGTTAAAACTAAATAGATTTGTTGTTTAGGCTTAAGAGAATTTCCTAACACTAAAATCCCGACTAATAAGCCTCCCCAAGCCGCTCTAACGTTGGATAGAAAAAAAGCTAGAAAACCAATAGCTAAGGCGAAAAAACGTAACTTGCCTGTACAACTCATTAAAATCATTAAGCCCGCCATCATCATCACCGCAAAAGGGCCATTAGAGTTTAGGGTACTGAAAACGTTAAATGTTAGGGGTTCAGGCAATCCGACACTAATAAAGTTGGTTTGAATACGCCAGTAACGATCCCATTCTGGAGCCACTAAGTATTGAAAAATGCCGTAAATACCTGTTACTAAAACGCCCCAAAGAAAAGTTTGTTGACAGTTCTGACGATAACTCGGATAATCGCGCCAGTGAATGTATAGATGAAAGGCGAATAATAAAGGACATAACCAATCTAATAAACCAATACAAGCATTGATTAAGGAATTTTGAATTAGACCAATTAAAAATCCATAAATAATACCTGATATGGTTAATAAAAAAGCTTTTTTTCCTGATAACTGAACTTGTGGAATCTGTTGCCAAAGTGTTACTAAAGTGATTAAAATCACTAGGTAGGGAGCGAGTAAAATCGGACTAGGCTCTGTAAAGCCACTACGATAATCTGCATAACGACGGACAAAAGGAGAGAGAAATAAAATCCACCAGGCAAAACCGATATAAAGAATGGGATAGTGACGGTAGAGAAATAAACCAACGAGCAGTGCTCCTAGTGGAAAGGCAATCGTGAGAATTTTACCGGCACCGACTAAGCCCAACACAATGGCAGTAATAATAAAGCTTAAAATGGCTGTCCAAGCAGGCGCAGGTTGAAAGAATTGAAAAGGCGATCGCCTAGAATAATGATTAGCTAATAAGGTCATAAAATGCGGAATGACTACCTGAAAATCTTAGGTTAGTGTTAAGAAAAATTACTTAATTTTAGTAATTTTAATCCTCCCCAAAATCTTAGCCATTGAAGCTGAATAACGACATACCAGTTAGCCCATTTTAACTGTTGTTGAGCTTGTTTGATTGACGGGAGTAACTCAAATTTAATGTCATCTAAATTTGACCGAGTTTTACTAACTGCAATTTCTGATAAATGAGGTACCCAATTTTTGGCTTTAGCTAACTGAGTTTTAAGACAATTATAAAATTCTTTAGAAGAAAGATCTGGAATTAACTCCAAAATATGATAAGCAAGATAGCTATGCTCTAAGGCAAAAATGTTAGCATATTTTTCAGAAAATTCGTGAGTTCGCCACCATCCAAATTCCTGTGGATAATAGTAAAAATCCCCCAAGGCTAGGAGGCGAATCCATAGCTCCCAATCTTGTACTAACTCATACTGAGGATTCAATCCTTGAATTTTTAAATAAGCGGATCGTCGCATCACTGTAAACGGGACAAAAGGACATATCAAAGGTAATACTTTTTTGCGTAAAGCTTGGCCCTGAATTAAGGCTGGAAAAGGCCAATAGGGTCTCAGACGACTGGGAAGAGTATCATCCGTAAAGGCTCTGATTTGTCCGGCAATCATAACAATAGAACTATCTTGTCGATGTTGACAAATAGATAATAATCTTCCTAATCCTTGAGTTGCTATTTGATCATCCGCATGGATCATCATCATCCAAATTCCTTGAGCTTGATTTAAGGCATAATGCCAATTCATTGTTCTATTTTGATAGTGTTCTGGGGGCTGAAGAATGCGATAGTTACAGTTGAAATTTTCGGCGATCGCAATGGCTAGAGTACCATCCGTTGAATGATTATCGCAAACAATAATTTCAATTTTATTCTGTTCTTGTTTCGGCAAGAAATTAACTGCTTCTTGGATAGAGTGCAGACAGTCTTGAATAAAATTTTCACCATTATAGACAGGCAAAACAATAGATAATAATGGTGATAAGCAGGGATTTTGCATAGTGATTATTTAATTGATAAAAATAAATAATGAAAAATTGAGTGATTTTTGATTTTACAGTTCAAGTATGCAGTATTAAAGGAGCAACTGCTTTTTGAGAAATTTTCAAACTTTCAAATTTCTGTAAATCTAAAGGAATACCTAACCCATACATTCCATTCCCTTCATTACCAATATTATAGCAAACAATATTTTTCCCTCTTTCTAACATTTGATTATAGGTTGGAGCAACATAAAATTCTCCATTGACGCGAAAATTATTAGCAATCATTGTTTCTGCCGCGTCAACAAAATCAGAGCCATAACGATAGTTGTAAATACCAACAGTGCCTTGATCGGAAACGACTTGTTTTTCTACAACTTCACAGGGGATTCCTTGATCATTAAATCGAACAAAAGACCATTTTGGATCATTTGCTGTCATCGTCATAATAGCACCATCACTCCCTGATAATGTAAAAAATTGTAAGTAATGATTAATATTACAATCAATCCATTGATCACTATTGGCAATCATTAGGGAATGATGATTATTAATGAAATGCTTGGCTAATAGGACAGTACAGGCGGCTCCTTCTGTAACTTCACCGACTATAATAACTTCACAATTTCCTACCCAACTTCTCAGTTTTTTATCTAGATTATATTTTTTTAAATGTTCTTCTAAACATAAAAAAATAAAACGATGTTCACACCGAGGTCGCAAGTTATTAATCACTAGCGAAATCATGGGTTGATTGTGAATAGGAATTAAAGGCTTAGGTAGCGTGAAACCAGCCTGTTGAAAACGGCTCCCCTTACCGGCCATGGGAATGACAATATTTAACATGAATAAATTAGGTTTTATGTAAAATACTTATCGTTATTAGCCCCAGGAATTTTAACCACTAGATTGATGGCATCACTAACTGCGCGAAAATTAGTTCCTTCTCCTGGTTCTATAATAATAATATCGCCAGCAGTAAATTGTTGTTGATTCATTTCGATTTTTCCGATAATCACAACCGTAATTTCTGTGGCAATTTTGTGATAATGCCAGTCTTCCCTATCTCCTGCTTGATATTTTTTAACGGCAACTTCAACGGCATTAGTTTGATAAACTGTGGGTGAAAAGTTACCAATAAACCATCCCTTAATCATGGTTGATAGTTTTTCTTGTTGCATAAATAGTGTTTAATGTTTAATAATGACGTTGTAAGTAATCAATATAATATTGAATTTCTTGGGGGTTAGATAGTTTAAAGTAATTTTCTTTGGAAATAGAGTAAGTGCTAATCTTAGCTTGTTTTAAAATCATTTGATTGTAAACAGGACAAATATAAAAATTGCCATTAATTTGAGCATCCTTACGAATCATTTCCATGGCGGCTGAGACAAATTCTGAGCCTTTGGCAAAGTAGTATATTCCCGCTGTTGCCAAATTACTAATTGGTCGCTTTTCTGAGGTCTCTGTCACCCAGCCTTCTCTAGAACATTTAATGTAAGACCAACGGGGATGAACTGCGGTAAAAACAGGGATTCCACCATCTAGTTCTTGGGATTGAAAATGATCGGCGATCGCCCCTAAATCCTCATTAAGAATTTGATCACCACTGACAATTAATAATGGAGAACTATTATTAATGTGTTCAACCGCCAATAACGCTGTGCAAGCTCCTCCTCTAGTCGAACTAATTTCCATCACAATAGCATCTTGAACTAAAAGACGAATCACATCGCCGGTATAATATTTTTTATTTTCCTCAGTGTTAATTTGACAAATAAATTGACATCCTTGTTCTTGAAAAACTTTTAGATTATCTAAGACCCTTTGAATAAGGGGTAATCCTTCAATTTCGACTAAATTTCTAGGATATGGATAACCAGCTTCTTCAAAAACAATATTATTCCCGGCCATCAAAACTAAAATATTCATGATAATTATTTCTCAAATTTATGAATATGTTTGAAAATATTGTCTAGGTTGACATCATAAACAGATTCCACAATCATTAAATTTGCTCCAGCCGCCATTGCTGACTTAATACCTTTTTCATTATCTTCAATGACTAAACATTCTTGGGGTTCAAGTCCGAGTTTAGCAATTGTTGTTTGGTAAATCTCCGGATCAGGTTTGCCATTTTTGACATCTTGATTACTCATAATTAATTCTAAATAAGGTAAAAGGTTACTTTTGAGCATCATGGTTTCTATCGTATGACGAATTGAATTCGAGGCCACTGCTAACTGATAGCCCATAGCTTTGAGGGTAGAAAGGGCATATTCATGTTGAAAAAGTGGTTTACATTTTGCATAAACAATTTCCATTGTATAAAGTTGTTTAAGCTCATTTAAAAAAGAATGTAAGGCCCGGGGCAATCCCCGCTCTTCGCTCAAAATTTCTAGTTTATTTTTAGTAGGAAGACCATCAAAAGTTACAAGATGTTCATAACGACTAATTTCATAGCCAAAAAGTCCTAAAGCACGATTCAATGCTTCATAGTGCCATTCTTTAGCCTCAATCAAGACACCATCCATGTCAAAAATAATCGCTTGAATTTTATTCATAAAAATAATCCTTAGCTAATTCAGGTAAATCTGTACATAACATTAAGTTTTGATTATGATGTACCTCCCATTTTCGTAAACTTAGCCAAAAGCTTTGATGGCTTCTTTGATGCAGTTCAGGAGAAACTAGACAAACTTTTTTTCCGGCTTCAAGGTATTGCGTAATTTCTCGCTTTGAGAACCAGTTTTTTGTAAAGCAGTCTATCCAAATTCCCATAGTTTGTTCATAAAATATAGGCGATACTTCATACTCACTCAGGCGTGTGAAAATTGGCATTTTTTGCTTTAAATAAAGGAGAGTATCAGGAATAGACATATCAAATAAAAAATAGTTTTCAATTTTAAATTGATTTAGGATTTCCTGTAAAAGGATTTGTAATCCATCTGCCTTCACATTAAGAGCCAGAATAGAGTTGTTACCATATAATTGATATAAACCTAAAAATTCTTCTAAAGATAAACAGTTACCGGTTGGAGGATTATGGCTAATAACCAAATGACCATTATGATCACGAATGTCAGTTTCAATCCCAAAACCTAATTTAAAAGCACGAATAAAAGCGATTTTAGAATTTTTTTCAGTGCTTATTTTCCAGTAACCTCGATGACTTAATATTTGCATTTTTTGGGCTTTAATGATAAATTTTACTAAGAAAAAGTCTTGATTCTTGCCACGTCTTATACCCTTGCCAACGACCTTTTAAAGCAACCATAAACTTCTGTATAGATAGTTTACCTTCTTTTGGTAAAAATCTTAAACAAAGAAGAATTCCTCTAGCTGTACTTGTGCCAATTAGTATAGACCAAAGAAGAAATATCATGCGTCTCAATGGCGAAAAATGCTCCATTAAAATTAGGGTTTCATTATGAACAGCATTGGTTAAACTGGTGACATTAAATTCACCTCGAATATCTTCATCAAAGCGTTGCTGAGGATAGTGATTAACGGCGACTAAAGGATCATAAATAATCTGCCATCCTCGACGTTTTATCGTTAGACTAAAAGCTAATTCAAAATGTACTTGAGCACCATTACCCCGCATTCTTTCATCAAAAAATAAATCAGTAATAGCGGTTCGTCTAAAGCTCATATTCACTCCCTTTAAAACATCAACTTGGCGGGGTAAACCTTTGCCTAAATGATGATTACCAATAACCCGTCCGAACCATTGAACTTTTCCCACCGTATGACACGGTCTATCTTCCAATTGATTATTGAAATATACCCAATCTCGTCCACCTACTGCGCCAATATTTTTTCCTGATAAAAAATAAACCTCAATCCAAGCTAACCAATCACTGTGGGGGACAGCATCATCATCGGTAAACGCAATAATATCGCCCAGGGCGGCTTTCAAGCCAGCATTCATGGCGGCTACAACACCAGGAACTTTGATAATAATAATTTCTAATAAAATAAAATCAGATTTAATCGTTTTTAATAATCTCAAAGTATTATGATCTATATCACGAATAATCACAATAATTTGATTGGCTTTGCGAATTTGTTTTTGTAGTGCAATTAGGCAGTTTTTGAGAGAGTTAGGTCGAAAATAAGTGGGAATAACAACAGTTATATTCATTATGAATTAAGCTATTTTTTGCGTGTTCCATTCTGATGAGTGACGATACTGATGCCATTGCCAAGCATGACCTAAAATTTGAGCTAAATCAGAATATTGTGGTTGCCATCCTAATATTTTTTGAGCTTTACGACTACTGCCAATGAGAACAGGAGGATCACCTACACGACGAGAAGACTCTACTATATTAATTGTTTGTTTAGTAATTTGATGAGCCGTTTCAATAATTTTTTTAACCGAAAAACCATTACCATTACCTAAATTAAAAGTATCGGTATCTCCTCCTTCTAAAAGATATTCTAATCCTAAAATATGGGCTTCAGCTAAATCAGCAACATGAATGTAATCTCGCACACACGTTCCATCTTGGGTGGGATAATCAGTTCCAAAAATTTGAATGCAATCATGTTTACCTAAGGCAGTTAATAAAACCAATGGAATGAGATGAGTTTCTGGGAAGTGGTCTTCTCCTAATAATCCTGTTGGATCAGCTCCTGCCGCATTAAAATATCGAAATGTTACGGATTTCAGTTCATAAGCCTGATGAAAATCTTTTAGAATTCTTTCGACCATGAACTTACTGGCTCCGTAGGGGTTAATGGGGGATTGAATATGATTTTCATCAATAGGATTTGTTGTAGCATAACCATAGGTTGCACAGGTGGAAGAAAAAACAATTTTGTTAACGGATGCCGCTAACATCGCATCAAGCAAAGTATATGTATTAATTAAGTTATTGTGATAATATTTATTGGGATTAATAGACGATTCTCCGACATAGGCATAGGCGGCAAAGTGCATCACTGCGCTGATATTATAGGTGTTAAAAATTTGATTTAGTAAACTGCGATCGCCAACATCCCCAACAATCAATTCAGTTTTAAGGACATTATTGACCAGATCTTGATGCCCATAAATGAGATTATCTAAAATTAGGACTTCATAACCTCGACGTTGTAAAGCTAAGACTGTATGGGAACCAATATAACCGGCTCCTCCAGTGACAAGAATTTTAGTTTTATAGGGTTTTAAAAATAGCATCTTAAAATAAATAGCTCCCTGCTAAAAAAATAGATTTTATGGCTTTTTTAATTGCCAATAAATTTCCTTGTTTGATGGCACTCCCAACTAAGTGTAAGGGAGCTAAAAATAAATAGTTTAGGGTTTTAAGAAGTGATTTTTCATATTGCCAATAGGCTTTTGCGGTTGCATAGAGGCGAGAAGCATCAATAAACTGCTCGTAATGACTACGATTAATGGAGGATGGATAATGTTCAACGAATAAACTGTCTTCGTAGATAATTTGATAACCCAAGGCGATCGCGTGTTGAGCCATGTCTAATTCTTCAGAACCGTACCTCAAATGTTCATCAAAAAGAGCTTGTTGAAATAATAAGCGAGGAAAAATGCTGGCATTGATTACCACTGCTCGATAATTATTGTTGACAGGGACTTTTTGAAATCCCCAAAAATCAGGATTATGAGGAACAATTTTAATGCCCTGTTGTTTCCCAAATTTATAATTGATCTCATAGCCTGTAATGATTAGGTTAGCATTGCTCTGAGAAATTATTCGTCGTGCCGTTTTAATAAAATCCGAAGAAATATAAACATCATCATCAATAAAAATAAGATAATCTCCCCTAGATTTATGAATACAAGCATTGCGATTTGCTCCTAGTCCTTGATGGGGGGCTTCCTGATAGATAACTTGGGGATACTTAGCCATAATAGATTGATTAAGTGCGCCGTCTAAGCTATCATCACTAACAATAATTTCGTCCGGTATTTCTTGCCCTAAGAAAATAGATTTTAGACAACGATCTAGGTCATTGGGACGATCCATTGTGCAGATACAAAGTGTAATTAGTTTTTTATTGATATTAGTGAACATGATTGGGAATTTTATTTTTAAATTAAAGCACGTTCATTTTGAAAACTGTAGTTTTTAGGGGGATTTAGGGTAATCGCCTTGGGCAGTCAAAAACTAAAGCTATTTTTAATGACTATTTGTAAATTTCTCACGAAAAATGTCAACATTTGACGCAGACGAGATTGGGGAGTTAGACCTGGCCAAGTTCGGATCTGATTAAGAATGGCGATCGCCTCATTACGATTGAATTGACCATTTTGATAATAACGGCCACGACGAAGAAAATAATTTTTTGAAAGATCTAGACTGCCATCTTGAAACCCCATTGAATTAGCATAAGCTTTCACTTCTTTTGCGAGTTGAACTAACAATTTTTCATTATCAACTAAAAATATATTATTATTTCCATGAATTCGATAAGCACCTAAAACTTGATCTTCAATAAGGACAGGGCCAAAAAAAGCTCCTAAAGTAATTAATAAATGATCTGGACAAGTACGCCAATTTTTTGTAGGTAAGGGAAATATTTTCTCTAAAACTTTACGTCTATAGGCTAATCCTGACGTTACTGTATATAAATGTCTAGCCCCCGTTTCCCTGAGCCAGAAATATAAATCAAAAATATTTTCTTTAACCGCAGGTGGTCTAGCTCTAACAATACGGGGGATTTTCCAAGGATTAAATCTTGGTTTTCCCTGGGCATCAATTTCTTCTAGAGAGTGCATAACCCCAACTACTTCCGGATACTTTAAAAAATCTGAGTAAATAGTCTTAATTCGAGAAGCATAACTGAGATCATCACCATCGAGAAAGCAAATAATATCTCCCGATGATGCGGCAAAGCCTACATTCATTGCGCTTGCTTGCCCCTCATTTTGCTTAGTAATGACTTTCAAATGGGGATCATTAATGCGAATAAGCTTTTCTACACTATGATCAGTAGAACCATCATCCACCACAATCACTTCAAAATGATCAAAATCTTGATTTAGAGCCGACTGAACAGCAGGAATAATAAACTTTTCCGCATTATAAGATGACAAAATAATAGAAACAATGATATTCATTTAAATAATTTTAATTAGCAAGTATGGATTTAATTTTTTTACCAAAAGTAATTTTTTAAAAAATGATAAATTTCTCGTATCTTTACTCTAATTTTATAATCATAATGTTCTGATTCATACTTCTCAATACCATTTGGTAAACACATTGGTAAATCAGCATGCTTATTAAAGAGGAGATATGCCGCTTCTGCTTCCCGTAAACTCTGAGATTTTGCGATCGTGTTAGAAACTTGTCCGTCCCAAAGTAGCGTAATAAAAGTTGGTTTTGTCATTAATTTAGGCAAACCAAATTTATCGTATAAACGCTTATAATAGTCTGTATCCATCCACCAAATTAAATCTTCATCAAAATAAATAGGATCTTGATTAATCATAGAGAGTCCAGAAGGGGGGCCTATCGTATTACTAATTAAAATATTATTGCTAAGATGAGGATCAAATCTTTTTATAAGACGTTTTTTATCATAAGTTAAATAAAAACTTGTGACTAACCAGGAGGTGTCTTTATCAAATTCTTTAACAATGTTAGCGATTGATTGTTTATTATACAAATAATCATCCTGAAAAAGAATTTTAATAATATCTCCAGAAGCATGACGAATACAGTTATTAATATTGGCAGATGACGAACCTCGTTTATCTTCATACTTTAAATAAATAATATCTAAAATAGACTCATATTTATTAGTGATTTTTTCTATTTTATCATTCATAGAATGATCAGAAATAATCACTTCAATATTTTGATAAGTCTGCTGAACGATGCTTCTTAATGCACAATCAAGATGTTGATCCCCATAATCATACATTTCGTAGCAAGGAATTGTAATACTAACTTTCATAAATTAAAGAATAATTTACATTGCTGGTTTAGTTAACTAAAAAATTAAGCTAAAAAAGTTTGCTTAAATTGATTTTTAATATTTACTATTTTTTTGTATAAATAACTAAATTTATACTTTAGGAAAAATTGAAATGGTCGAGATTTTGCCTCTTTTAGCTCTACTGCTATTTGAAAATAGTTGTTTTGATAGGTAGATAAATGTTTAAGAAATAAATAATTTTTGATTTCTTCTACACGTTTAAATAAATATATTTTGCTTCGCATAGAATTCGGAAGAAAACGATAATCGAATAAAACTTCATCAATAAAATGAAAGCCAACTCCGATCTCTTGTAAAGTCATCCAAAAATCCCAATCTTCATAGCCCATAAAAGGCATATTCACATCATATCCTCCAACTTGTTCCCAAACTGATTTTCTAAAAATTGCTAAAGCATCAATATAGTTTCCACGAAAAAGCTCTATAGGATCAAAGAATTGTCCACTATAATGACCATTTTTACCATCTCCAAAATAAACTGACTTTCCATAAACGACACCAATATGAGGTTGATTATCAAGAATAGTGATAGCTTTTTCGATGTATTTTTTCCTAATTTTATTATCAGCATCTAAAGGCATAATATATTCTCCGACTGCAACTGCAATACCATTATTTCTGGCTTTTGCTAAACCTTGATTGGATTGATTAATAACATGATAGCCGTGTTTACTTAACTGATTCATTTTTTCTATCGTTAGACTATCTGTAGATCCATCATTAACAATAATAATTTCATAATCTAAGTAGGTTGAAGCTTCTACACTATCAATAGCATCCTGAATATAAATTCCATGATTATAACAAGGAATAATAACCGACATTTTGGGAGTTACCATGATTTTTATAAATATAAATTTATTTTATATTTTAAATGATTTTATGTACTGTTATAGCCTGGGTGAATCAAATCCTATGCTATTTAGCCATAATTTAGAGATTGTTTTAAGTTTTGAGGGTAAACTGGAGACCCAAGGATTTTGCCAAGCTAATTGACTCAGGTAAAATAAGTTCTTTTCGTGTCCCAACTTATATCTTAATAATTGGTATGGCCAATGATTGTTTAAATTAACTGTCGCGGGAATGCCAAACTTGTTAAGAGACTGATTAAGAACTTGGACTCGAAGTTCATGATTTTTTAATGACCGTTCTTCTATGTCAATAGGATGACTCCAATTATTCGTTTGATGAATGCGAAACAGTGATAAAACTTGATCAATGCCTATGACTTCTCCAAAAAAAGGAGCTAAATCGGCTAAATAAGGTTCCGCCGAAAAACGAAATTCTCCTTCTTCTGGAATATTCATCACTTGAGTGAGAAAAGTTCGACGAAAACTCAGGGCGGTTGATGGGGGCCAGGGCCACCAACTTCCTGTTTGACTGACTTTACCGGAAATATCTCCTTGAATGATGGGATAAGGAGGCCATGACGCACCTTGAAACTCTCCAGATTGATTAATATTTTGAATTTTATGATAGGCAATAACAGCTTTAGAATGTTTATTCATGATTCCAACGACAGCTTCAACTTTAGCTGGCAACCAAACATCATCGGCATCTAAAAAGCAAATAATGTCGCCTTGGCTAACGGCGAAACCGGCATTAATGGCAGATGCTTGTCCCCCATTTTTTTTGAAAATGGAAATAATTTTATCTCCATAACTATTAATGATATTCTTGGAATTGTCTATTGAGCCATCATCTACAACAATTATTTCTAGATTAGCATAGCTCTGATTCAGAACACTATCTATCGCTTCTTCTAAATAATGACCATAATTATAGTTAGTAATAATGACACTAACTAAAGGTTTTTCTGGAGCCATCTGAGTAGATTATGGGGGTAATTACAATTTTTTCAAGTATTTAATAATAAGAAAATCTTGCTGGAATAGGGCTTTTTAATAAGAAACGAACTAAATATTTTATTCGATCTAAGAAATTATAAAATGGCCAATCTAAAATCAGTTTAACTATCTCGAAAACTTCCTGGGTATCCCACTTCCCTTGAAAAAAGTAACGCTTGCGTCGGTAATCCAAATTACGAGATAAATCTACTCTATCTGGGCAACGAATACAGGCTAAATAATAATTTAGCCATCGGGTTACATTTTCGGAAGCTTCCAGCACCTTTTTCATACTGTCTCTGCTAACAATATGATTCTGCGATCGCATTTGAAAATTAGTATCGTGGAGACGGTAACTACCTAACACGAGATTAATGGCCTGAATTTGACCCAAAAATGCCGCACAGGGGAGGAGACAACCATCCATCCACACCATAAACCAATCAGGAGGCTCTATCGTTAAAACAATGGGCAGAATTGTTTCGAGGGCAGTGCGTCGAAAAGCGAGAGCAGTAGTATTGGGATAATGCCAAGTGCCGCCAGTATTGATAATCACTTTGGCTAAATTACCACTCGGCAGGGGTCTGTCGGAAGCCGTACCTTCGATAACATGGCCATCTTGATCAATCGCATCTAACAGATGCATAACCCCCATAACAGTTGGGTCTTTAAAGGCTTCTACCACATATTGTAACTTGTGAGAATGCCAGACATCATCGGAATCCAAAAAGGCAATAATTTCTCCCGTAGAATGCTCGAATCCCGTTTTGACAGAACCACCATGACCACCAGAGTTGCTTTGATGAAAAATCGCTTTGATTTTGTCGGGATATTGCTCTTGAAATTGAGTAATAATTTGACGGCTATTATCTTTAGAACAATCATCAACAATAATTAATTCAATATCAGAATAGGTTTGATTTAAGGCCGAATTAATCGCTGATGGCAGATACTGAGCATGATTATAACTAGCCATAATAATAGAAACTTTCATCAATCAATCACTCCAAAACTGTCTAAAATAAGATATAGACGGTCATTGTTAATTTAATTTTTGGGATTTTTGGGATTTTTACTATCAATAAATTTATCAAGAAATATAAAATATTGAAGGTTATTATTTCAAGTCAAGAAGAAAGGATCTTCATTAATATCTTTTTTGATTTTATCTAGCAATTGATCTAATTTTTCATCAATGCTTGCCATAACAGTATCACTACTGAGAAAGGGTTGTGATTGAGAAGCATATAGCAAATCCATTGCCACTTGCTCCGGGCTAATACGCCAGTTGGAAAGTGTCGCTCTAGCACCAAAGAGCATTTTCTTAAGCCAGGATCTTTGCGTCTTAGCAACTTCTGAGGGTAGCCAGACGGCTGATATATCTATCGGCTTGTAATCTAGCTTAATGGCACTGCAATGATCTATCCATTTGAAATCGAGAATTGCTTGAGAGGCTCTAACGGGTATCCAAGGCGTTCGTAGGGCATCACTGACAATCGCACCATGAAGAGCTTCTGTCACTAAAACTTCGGCTGTGGCAATTTTATTGATGATATTCATCATCGGTTCCCTAGGATCAATATAGGTAAAACCAATCAGATCACAGAGTTGTTCTAAGGGAGAAAGTTTGGCGGTATAAATATGAGGCATGAATGCTATGCCATGTCTTTGAGAATCCTTAGCAATGGGGAGTATTTTTCTCAACAGATAAGCGCCATCTGCCACTGCTGTCTCCTTGGGAAGACCTAAAAAGTGAGATGATAAGGGGCCTCTTACCCAATAGAATCGCATGGAGTCTGTGTAAGGTTGTTTTGACTGGTTAATAGGCAACTTCAATCCGAGCTTAGATTTGTATGGAAAATCTGAACCCCAGCTACTAAAAGTTGTTGAAAAAACACCGTATCCACAACCGGTTCCGGCAATTATTGCTTTATTATTAGGGGTAAAGCGAACTAATAAAGCATCGCTTAAATAACTTCCTATGGATAAAAGAGAAACCTCAGGAGTAATCCTATCAGGATAACAATTTTCTTCACTGACATCCAGGGAATTAGGAAGCAAGTTACTCCAGATCCAGGGATTTAATTGATCACCAAAGTTGTCTATGGGGATATATTTAAGTTTAACTTTCATTGTTTTCTGCTGTGGATTATTGTCCACATTTAGAGGATGTTGAATAGACATAGATTCGGGATCTCCGTGAATTGGGGTGATAGGTTTATTTTATGTCGTTCAAGGGCGAACGCAATTCGCCCCTACAGAGGGTTTTTGGGAGAGCGTAGGGACGCAAGCTTGCGTCCAAAAGTATCGAATTTAACAACTGAAACCATTAATCCAAGAGAGCCAGATTTGTCTGAATTTGAGGTTAGTAAATCTCCATAAATCAAAGAATTAGTACCTTATTGCTAGTGTTTAGCATCCGTAAATTAAGGTGAGTAAGGCGTTTAGGGATTTTCTTTCAATCGGAAAGATTTTAATTGCTTATAGATCCGAGGGGATAATAAAAAACTCACTCCTTTTGATCGTCCAAGAGCGTTATTTTTATATTGGGACAATAGCTTAAACCACATTAAAAAACGTAGTTGGAAAGGGAGATTTCTGATATGAATCAATAATAAATCTAATAGAAATTTTGGACGTTGATGGGGACTAGGAGCATTGGTGTTAAGTTTCAATAATAATAAATCTGATACTTCAATTTTTATCTCATCTCTTTTTTCTAAAAAACTTCGAGATATGGGAGGGGAATCTATCGCTATCTGATAGAGATTTTCTAAGGATTTTTGCCAAGCTTCTCCGCAATGAGTGGCCAAAATACTTTGGCAGGTGGCTTCTCCCCTTTCTTGTCGCAAAGGTTCATTATTAATTAATTGACTTAAGACATCTTGATAATCTTCTATAGTTTTTGCTTGCATGAGATAACCCGTTAAGCTAGGCATATCGGCTCCGTGAATAATGGCTTCTTCTGTATAAGGAAAAAGACTAACTAAAGGAACACTATAATAGCCGGATTCTAATAATGATGTGTTGGACGCTACGGGAAAAGAATCAACATAAATATCTGCCGCTTGACGAAATAATTCCGTTTCTTGACATTCAGAATATAGTAAAATTCTTCCTTGAGTTTTTTCGACGGCCCAAGCCCAATCTTCGCGTTGTCCTGGGCCAACAATCGCTAAATAAGTCTGGGGATATTTCTCTAGGATGGGTAAATGAATGGCAACATAATTATTTTGACTATCGGTATTATATTTGAGTTTTCGGGCAATGGATAATAGCAGAATACTATCTTGAGCTAATCCTAATTTTCGCTTGGCTTCTTGACGGGAGATTTGCCGAGAGGTGGGAGCCAATAGAATGGGTAATAGTTGGTTTCGTTGGGGATCAATTCCTCGACGCTGTTGAGATAACACTTGTCCAGATTCGCGCAAGTTAGCAATCACACGGCTAATCTGTTTTCCTACCCAAAAGAGATGATCGGCATGATTGACAAAAATAACTGGAGGTAAATGGTCAGGATTCGCAAAAGCAATAAGGGGAATAATATCATTATTAGAAATATGCAGAATAATGATGTCAGCCGTTTCCGCTATTTTTCGGAGTTGTTTGGCTCGTTCTATAAAACTACTAGAGAACTGATCGAGACAGTGAATTTGTCCGTGACGACGACGAATTGCCTGGGGAAAAGCCTCTGGAAGGGTAAGAGATTCCTGCCGTGTTAGGGCAAGGGAATGACACCGTTGAGCATCCTGTTCGATCCAAAGTTTTAACATTTTGGAATGGCCCCCAATAGAGAGGATATGGGTGGCAACATGGAGAATGTGTTGGAGTCTTGGGATCTGGGGGGGAATTTTTTGTGGTGGGGAAATAGCCCGATCGCCGAGACAAAGCAGTATTGCTTCCAGTTCAGGACTCGTAAAGATACCGCAATGTTTAGCACTAGCATAGTAGGCCGCGATAGAGCTATAGACAGCCGCCGCTTCATAACGGTTTTGTTGTAAATAGGTTTGCGCTTGGCTAACCCAATGACGAAATTGTATAAAATTTTGGGCGATCTGTTGCGTATCTTCTAAAGCAGTTGATGGATCATGATTCAAATCATTCATGGGAAAAATAGGTGCTTAACCCAAAATTTCTAAGAGGGATAAAAGGTCAACGGATCAACGACAACTAAGGCAATTGGCATGACTAACTGACCGGAAAGGTTCGTTGGCAGTACTCCCATATCTGCAAAAATATTGACCGTCATTTGTTGCGCCCGAACATCACTACGGGGATTGGTTACACCATCACTATCGAGTCCCCATACCCACTGCACGGAGCCGGTGGAAAAGACCTTGGCTCCACTGGCGGCAGTATAACGGACAGCCTGAGAAATATTGAGGTTGGTGCCGGGGGGAAGGGGAGGTAAGGAACCCCTAGGAATGACAGGAGATTCGGCAAGGATTACTAAATTATTGGGTGAAAAACCATTATTTAATACCGCATCCCATTCATAACCCACTAATTTGGAGAGGCGATCGCCATTTTGCAAGCCAGTATAGGCATAGTAAGGGTCAGAGCTATTGGTCACCACAAAATCAAACCCGTCATACACGCGGTTACCGTAATCACCGATATAGGCTACTCCTAATAAACTGTTTTCGGGACGATTGAGTTGAACACTACGGAACCAGGTGGTTGCCTGGGAAATATCCATTTGGGCGATGGGATCAAGATTCCAGTTTTCCTTATAAGAGACCATACGACGGTTAGCCTGACCGTTACCAGAGGGTTCAAATCGGACTCGCCAATAGGCAGTATTCGCCGAAAAGAAACCCAGATTAATTCCGCGATCGCGGGCTTGAGTCACATGATCAAACATCTCCATAGACCAATATTCATCATGGCCAACGGAAAGAAAAGTGCGCTGAGAATACAATTGCAACGGATTGGTATGAACATCTAAATTCGTGTAATAGCTCACATCATACCCCTGGGATTCTAGCCAGCGAACCATATTGTATTCCCAGGTCAAGGTATTATTGTAGGCATTTTGATTAGATCCCAGATCATAAACAAAAGGTCTATCAAAAGAAACGATCCTAGCCTGGGGCTGTTCATTCTGAGCATAGAGACTACTGCCGCCGGCATTATTGTAAGCTTGGGCCGTCGTAATCGCATCTTGAAAACCTAAATCCGTTGGGCGTTGATCATCGCGTAACACAAATTGAATATAGCTTTGTTTACCCGTTCTAATATCTGTCAATTTCACAAAATAGAGACCCGTCGTCCAATTTTCTCCTGTCTGTAATGTGAAGGAAGTGTTCCAATTATATTCAACAAGATAAGTCCCACTACTCATCGTTGGTGTTGCCTGGGTCAAGCCATCCAGATCCGCCACACTGGTGATCAGCCGTCCTCCCAAGCCACCATAATAACCCAGACGATAGACCTCCAAATTATATTTGCCGGGTTGAGCTAGGGAAATCTTGAGATTAATCACTCCCCCTCGGTTAATACTCGTTGCATCCCCATAACCTTCAATCTCCTGGTCAGTGGCCAGATTCACCGTAGGAATCCGCCAGTCCGTTGTCCCTGCATTCTGATTTTCCAAGGCGATCGCATTTTGAGCCGTAATAGTCACCCCAGAACTAGCCACATTTTCCGCACTACCTAGCGCGTCAATATAACTGGCTAAAAGCCGAACCTGTTGATTTAATAACACAGAAGTTAAGGCAAGAGATTTGCTCGTTGCCCCGGCAATATTTGTCCAAATATTGCTTACTAACTCCTGCCACTGATAGTTAATTGAGCCATTAATACCATCACTATCAATCACCGTTTCTCCTAAAGTTCCCCCCAGAGTAGGACTGCCTTTTAAAATTACCAAACCAGGATTATTCATATTTAAAACAACCGTTGTTGGCGCACTGGTTAGCTGTTCAATATTTCCCAACAGATCGACATAGATCGCTGTGGCCCGAACCGTTTTTCCCACATCGGCTTGATTCAGAACGAAAGTACCTTGAAAGGCCCCAGCAATATTGACCCATTGATTATTCACCAATCTTTGCCATTGATAATCAATTTTTTCCCCATTTACTCCATCCAGATCCGTTACTAAAGCCGTCAGCGTTTGATTCTGAATTGGCGTTCCACTCAAACTGATAGAGCCTGGATTATTAATCAGTGATAATTCAGGATGAAAAACAATATCACGGAAGTAATTGCTATTTTGAAAAGACCGAGTTGGAAAAGCATTGATCCCCCCATAGACACCGTTGGAACCATCGGTGATCGTTTGAATCGCACCATTTTTAATTTGTGTTACTAACCCATAATTGGTTGCCGAGTAATAGCTATTCGCATTGACGGAAACCACATAGATCGTATTAGCTGGAATAGCCAGAGGAGTGCTTAACTCCTGCTCTTGCCACCCCGAAGCCGTTTCATTTTCAAAGGGAACAATCACTAATAAATTACCGGTACTTGACCAAATTTTACCAATGTGAGTCCCCGTTTCGCTAGGAGCCTTCCAGTAACGAATCGCCTGAATTTTTCCGGGGGTTGTCGAACTAAACTCTAGTCCTAACTCGTAGGCAACCCCATCCGTAATATTCGGAACAACCGGGGTACTGGTTGGCGTGAAAAAGGAATTGAGTGCAAGAATAATTTCACGACTTGCCCCACTGACGACATTTTCACCAGTGCCGAAAACATCCACATAGGAAGCCGTTGCCCGCACCTGTTTCCCGACTAAGCTACTATCCAACAGTAGAGTGGACTGAGTTTTGTCAGTGAGATTACTCCAGGTGACTCCTCCATCCTCACTTTGTTGCCACTGATAATTCACAGGGACTTGACTTTCTCCCATCACAAGACCATCAAGATCCGCGACTACGGCTCCGAGAATACTGCCTAAAATGGGGTCGCCGGAAATAGTAATATTGCCAGGATCATTAACATTGAGAATACTACCGGTTTGTGCACTGATGAGAGATTCGTTGTTCCCCAGATTGTCAATATAATTGACGAGAACTCGAATGGGTTTATTCACCTGGGTTTGTCCTAGGATCAAATTGCTCGCCGTTGCCCCCACAATATTTGTCCAATTTAAGCCATTGTCTTGACTCTGTTGCCATTGATAAAGGATAGGCAGATTATTCAACCCGTCTAAATCCGTAACCGAGGCAGTTAAAGTTTGATTTTGGGTGGTAATCCCATTAATCGAAGCGATGCCAGGTTGATTGCTGGCGGGCGGCAAATCGGCAAGAAAAGTGATGTCTCGATAGTAATTGGTATTTTGATGGGAGCGAGTGGGAAATAAATTCGGATTACCAAAGACTCCATTAGAACCATCGGCCACGGCACTTAAGGCTCCACTGGTTAACGTTGTTGCTAAACCGTTGAGGGTAGCGGCATAATAGCTGTTCGTATTGACAGAAACCACATAGGTTAGATTCGCGGCAATACTGAGGGGAGTGTCTAATAGTTGTTGTTGCCAACCGGAAGCGGTTTCATTACTAAAGGTGACACTAGCTAATAGTTGACCGCTACTCGACCAAATTTTGCCGACATGAGTACCGGTTTCACTGGGAGCTTTCCAGTAGCGAATGGATTGAATTGTTCCCGTTTGAGCACTGCGAAACTCCATGCCTAATTCGTAGGGAACCTTATCCGTTGCATTGGTAATGGCGGGAGTCGCTGTGAGCTTAAAAAGACTCTCCATCGCGACGGTAATGGGGTTACTGCCTAGACTAAAAATATTTTCTGAATAGCCTAAAGCATCCATATAGGTTGCCTGAACGCGAATCCGTTGCCCAATGAGACTACTATCTAAGGTGAGGGTTGAATTGGTTTGGCCGCTAATATTGGCCCAGTCAGTCCCATTACTGCTTTGTTGCCACTGGTAATTGATATTGGCTCCCGTGAGACCGTCGGGATCGGTAACGGTGGCGGTCAAGCTTTGATTTTGAACGGCAGTGCCACTAATGCTAACTTGTCCTAGGGTGTTAGGGGGGGGCGGTGAGGCAAAAACAATATCTCGAAAATAATTGGTGTTTTTGTAGGATTTGTTAGGAAATAATCCCGGTGTTGCATTAAAGACCCCGTTACTGCCGTCGGCTACTGCCGTAATATCGCCGTTGGTGAGGGTGGTTCCTAGTCCATTGCTGGTGGCAACGTAGTATTGGTTGGTGTTGACGGATACGACGTAGGTGGTATTAGCCGCAATGCTGAAAGGGGTGGTTAAGGCCTGTTCTTGCCAACCCGATGCGGTTTCATTGCTGAAGGTGACGCTGGCTAATAATTGCCCGGTATTTGACCAAATTTTGCCGATATGTGTCCCGGTTTCACTGCTGGCTTTGTAGTAGCGTAGGGCTTGAATCTCTCCGGCGATCGCCGTTTTAAATTCCATACCCAGTTCATAGTCACCATTACTGCCGGAGCCATCGGTCGCGTTGAGAATGGCCGGGGTGGCTGTCGGGGAAAAGAGACTTTGAGTGCTGAAGGTTCCAAGATAATCATTGATCAGGGAAACCGGAACTTGATTTGCGGTTTCAATGGAACCGGTTTGATATTCTAATAACCAATCGCCGCCCTGTTGAGAATGCCCCGTCAAATTGGTCGAAGCGGCAATATCGGCTCCTGTGAGGGTATGAAACTGATTGACAAAAGATTGTCCCGTTGTTCCCACTGCGAGATTACAACCATAAAACAGAATATCGGCTCCCTTCGCCAGGGAATTTTGCCATTGTTGGAGTTGGGTCGTATAGGTGCCCAAAGTGTCTTGATTAATCAGGCGATCGCCTAATAGGACTTGGCCGATATTACCATGGGAAATAATTTCAATACCGGTCACCTGTTGATAGTGACTCAGGGTTTCCGTAATTTGCTCGATGCCATCTCTCGTTGGATCTAATAAGACTGTCAGACTAGATTGCCACTGATCCAATATCTGATGAGCATTAAGGATTTGGGAATCTACAAAACTAATACTAAAGGGTTTAGCATTAGTGTCCGTGAGGGAAGTTGAGAACACCATAGGCTTTGAAGGAGAGGAGAAGCAAAAATTCCTTCTAAAAATTCACGCTTGAGTAAGTCAAGAATGAGTAGAGGATTTTGAATAAATCATACTAAATCCCTTGTCATCCTAAATTCGGTTAAACGGCCATCATTATGATCCTTGAAACATAGCGTTTTGGGATACTTTTAACTAGGGTCAATTAAGCAGATTTAGTATCATTCTTTAAAAAAAATGTGTGGGGTTAAGTTCTAAGTCCTATGCTCTCTGGAGCGAGGAACCCAACCCCTATCACAATTTAAGGAATTGTTGACTCAGGGATTCTGTATCAGTTGTCCTATAGTGGGATGTTAGAAGAGGAAAGTGAAAACTTTGTGAATTTAAATCTTGTGAATTTAAACATTGGGATCTCTTGGATTTTCGCTACTTTTAGGAGCTTTTGAGCGTAAGCCTTGCCCCACTACGCCCCCCTAAAACTCTGTAGGGGCGAATTGCGTTCGCCCTTGAGCAACATTTGCTACTTTTAGGAGCTTTTGAGCGTAAGCCTTGCCCCACTACGATCCCCTAAAACCCTTCTGTAGGGACGAATTGCGTTTGCTCTTGAACGACATTGGCTACATCATGATGCAATTTAAATCCGTAAAAGCTTAACAATAAAGCTTAACAATTTTGTGCTAATTCTTTGGGCAGAGAGCCATCCTGAGAAGGGTTATTGAGTCGCAAAAATTGACCCAGGGTTTTCAAAATACTGATCACATAATCCTGGTCTTCCTCTTCCATTTGATAGAATAACGGTAATAAAATAGTGTGTTCCTGGGCAACCTCACTCACTTGTAAATGCTGGCAAGACCGCACAGGACAATGACAATTTTTCTGACCGTTACCACACCGCCAAGACTCCTGGGCATAGGCTTCTTCCCGGTGAGCGCACATGATACCCCGGCGAGTCGAAATGCCAAAATCCAGCATGACCTGCATCACTAAATGTTGATCCCAATCCTTGGGTAATCGGACGGCATAACTTTGCCAATTACTTTTCGCCCAACTAGGCTCTAACGGCAGACCCAGTTCAGGCAGTTCCTGTAAGCGATGCTGATAACGGCTGGCTAAATAACGACGACGGGCCAAAATTTTAGGTAAGCGGTTTAATTGTTCTCGTCCGATCGCCGCCTGCACATCGGTCATGCGATAGTTATAACCCAGTTGATCATAGGATTCAAAAATCACCTGTTTCGCGCCATGGCGGACGGTATCCGCAATGCCCATGCTATGTTGTCGCCATAAACGAAATTGTTGATCCCATTCACGATTGGCGGTGGTTAACATTCCCCCATCCCCTGTGGTAATCACCTTGCGCGGATGAAAGGAAAAACACGCAATATCGCCATGGGGTTTCCCAATTTTTTCCCATTTTCCCTCCCACTCGATTTCACTCCCGATCGCGCAGGCCGCATCTTCCACGACAGGCAACCTATAACGACGGGCGATCGCCAAAATCGCGGTCAAATCACAGGGCATTCCCATCTGATGCACCACTAAAAGGGCCTTCGTCCGGGGGCCAATCGCCGCTTCTATCAACTGGGGATTGATATTAAAGGTCTGGGGATCAATATCTACAAAAACTGGGGTTGCCCCGCAATAACGAATACTATTGGCCGTCGCAATATAGGAATGACTAACCGTAATCACCTCATCCCCCGCTTGCACCCCCAAAGCCAATAGGGCTAAATGCAGAGCATTTGTACAATTAGACACCGCACAGGCATAATCGGCCCCTACATAGTCCGCAAATTCCTGTTCAAAGGCCGCAACTTCTGGCCCCTGGGTCACCCAGCCGGACAAAATGGGTCGCTTCACAGCCTCCACTTCTGCATTGCCTAGCCAGGGTTGGGCGATCGGAATCAAAATCTGAGGTTGAGTTTGAGCTTGAAACTTAAGCATAACGAGCCGTCTCCAAGGGTTGTTGACTGCACCACCACTGCACTAAGTAGTACAATCCCTGTTCTAAATCCATCTCGGCTTCAAAGTTCAGTAACCGTTTAGCCTTGGTGACATCTGCCAACCGACGAGGAACCGAGTTCACCTTGCGGGCGGGTTTGTATTCAGGCTTGAGATTGACCTCCATCACTTTGGCGAGACAGGCGGCCAATTCATTGAGACTGGTTTCCACCCCACTGGCAATATTGAAAACTTCATCGGTGACAGGAGCCTTAGCCGCTAAAATATTGGCTCTGGCCACGTCTTCTACATAAACAAAATCCATGGTTTGTTGACCATCTCCCAGGATGATCGGGGGACACAACTCGCGTAAACGCTCCATCCAACGAATCAAAACCTCTGTATAAGCCCCATACATATCCATACGCGGGCCATAAACGTTGAAGTAACGTAGGGCGACATAATCCAAACCATACATGGCATGAAAACTGCGGAGGAGTCCCTCATTAAAAACCTTGGCGGCTCCATACAAGGTGTCATTGGCGTAGGGAGGATGACTTTCTGGGGTGGGAAATTCCCCGGCCATACCATAGATCGAGGCGGAGGAAGCCGCGACGACTTTTTTGACCTTGGCGTTCACTGCCGCTTCTAGGACGTTAAATGTTCCGTCAACCAGTACCTTTAGGGCTAAACGCGGTTTGTCGGCACATTGGGTAATTCTTAAGGCGGCTTGATGAAAAACCACATCTACATTTTGCATGACCTCCTTCAGCAGATGCCGTTCACGAATATCTCCCTTGACGATCACTAAGGGTCCCTGGGATTTAGCCTTGGCCAAGTTTTCTGGACATCCCCGCGAAAAGTCATCGAGGATAATAATTTCTGAGGCTCCCTCTTGTACGCAGAGGTCAGCAATATGGGAACCAATCAGACCGGCTCCCCCAGTAATCAACACCCGTTGATTTTCCATAGAATGAGTTTTCCTTAAATTACGATTGAGTACGATTAAGTGCGATCAAGAAAAGTCCAATTAAAAAAATTAATTAAAGCCTAATTAAAACCTGACTAAATCCCAATGAAAGTTGAACTTAAATTGAATTAAAATTGAAGTTAAAATTGAGCTTAAAATTGAATTAAAATCCAGCAGGATGGTCATGCACCATCTCGGTAGCGTACGACTTTGGCCGGAACCCCAACGGCGATCGCATAGGGAGGAACATCCTTGGTAACAACGGCTCCCGCCCCGACAATACTGCCCTGACCGATGGTGACTCCTGGCAAAATCACGGCATTGATGCCAATATCCGCCCCCGCTTCAATCCGCACGGGTTGAATATCTAGGTCAGTTTCAATAATGGGAATATTCATCGGTTGGGCGGTATGGGTAGAACCTAAAATTTTGGTACCAGGGCCAATCCCCACGTCTGCCCCAATCACCAAATCTCGTGCATCAAAATAGGATTGTGGGCCGATCCAAACCCGATCGCCGATGGCACAATGACCATCAAAACGACCCTGAAGAAAGCATTGGGAACCGATGAACACCCGATGGCCAATCTGAAAGGTTTCCAGATGTTTGAAGCCCACCGCACTTTCAATCTCGACCCCTTGCCCACAACTCGCTGTCAGCGATCGCCACAATACCCGGCGCATTAACCGGTCAAAATTCCCGTCACCAGTCGCAAACCGACCGTAGAGTTCCACCAACTGGGCTTGACCGTATTGACTCCGAAGATGCTCGGCTAAATCCCTCTCAAAATGGGGGTCGGGTAAAAGCGTTTGACAACCGTGAAAGGCCTTAACCCTTCTTCCCCCCGCAGTATTAAGCGACATGACTTTCGTTTTGGATAATGGTACTAATTACCTCCAGTTGTCCTGGGGTCAATTCTGCATACATCGGCAAGGAAAGGATTTCCTGACTGGCCAATTCTGTTTGGGGAAAATCCCCCACTTGATAGCCCAAATCCTGATAGGCCGGTTGCAAATGTACGGGAATAGGATAGTGAATCCCGGTTTGAATGTGGTTTTGCTGTAAAACCTGTTGCAGATGGTCTCGTTGGAGCGATCGCACCGTATAAATGTGATAAACATGACGGCTGTAGGGCATAACCGTCGGTAGGGTTAGCGGGGCCGAAGATAACCGATGGTGATAATGAACCGCGTGGCAACGACGAGCCTTTGTCCATTTTTCTAAATGCCGCAACTTCACCCGCAAAATGGCCCCTTGGAGACCATCCATGCGGTAGTTATAGCCCTTAAGAAGATGGTGATAACGACGGGCCTGGCCCCAATCCCGGAGCATCCGCATCTTGTCGGCATAATCGGGATTCTGGGTGACGGCCATTCCCCCTTCACCATAGGCTCCCAAATTTTTACCCGGATAAAAACTAAAGCAACCAATATCGCCAATTCCCCCCACCCGACGACCGTGATATTCAGCCCCATGGGCCTGGGCCGCATCCTCAATGACCTTGAGGTGATACTGTTGGGCGATCGCCAAAATGGGATCAAGATCCGCCGGTTGACCATAGAGATGAACCGGTAAAATGGCCTTCGTGCGTTCGGTAATGGCCTGTTCAATCTGGTGAACATCTATGGTGTAGGAAACTGGGTCAATATCCACAAAAACTGGGGTTGCCCCGGTATAACTAATGGCCGCAACGGTGGCAATAAAGGTAAACGGGACGGTAATCACCTCATCCCCCGGCCCAATGCCCGCGGCCAAAAGAGCCAAATGCAAGGCACTGGTTCCCGTATTCACGGCCACTCCCTCCGCCGCCTGACAATAGGCCGCAAATTCCTGCTCTAGGGCCGCCACTTCATCCCCTAAAATAAATTGGCTACTGGCGAACACCCCGGCGATCGCCTGGTCAATTTCGGGCTTAAGGGTTTGATACTGAGTTTTTAAATCAACAAAAGGAATCAAGCCGCCACCTCCAAAGGACTCAAATCCACAAATCGGCCCTGATTTTCGAGGGAATGGGTAGCCGCTTCTAAAATTTTCACGACCCTTAACCCCGCTTCACCGTCGGTAATGGGGCGATTCCCTGTCTGAATACAGTCAATAAAATGAGCCAATTCCGTCTGTAACGCCTCCGTCCCCTCTAATTTTGGGGCCCACATATCCCCTGTCCGATACCCAATCAACTGGTCGTATCGAGTTTCGGGGGGATTAGCATACAAAGTAACGCCTTTGTCGTAAACTTTAATTTTTTCACTGGGGTCAAGATCATCAAAGAGAATCATCTTTTGGGCTCCCCCAATCAACGTGCGGCGAACTTTGACCGGGGCTAACCAATTCACATGGAGATGGGCAATAAAATTATGTTCAAAAAAGAGCGTGAGATAGGCGATATTTTCGGGTCGTCCCCCAATATGGCTCATCCCCGTCGCGGAGACCCGGTAAGGCTTAAGGGGCAAAATATAATCCATGATCGAAAGGTCATGCACTGCCAAATCCCAAAGAACATTGACATCGTGTTGAAAAAGTCCTAAATTGACTCGCACTGCATCATAGTAATACAAGTGACCGAGAGTATGTCTTCTCAGCAGTTCCGCCATTTTACGCACCGCCCCCGTATAAACAAAGGTGTGATCCACCATCAAAATCCGATGGCGACCTTGGGCTTCGGCAATGAGACGTTGGGCTTCGGCGGCGGTGGTGGTGATCGGTTTTTCCACGAGAACGTGTTTACCCGCCCGTAAAGCCGCTAAAGCTAAAGGAAAATGGCTAGAAACGGGAGTGGCGATCGCCACCGCATCAATGTCGGGATCGGCAAAAATCCTTTGACAATCTGGAGTCACCTCAATGGAGGGATAACGGGTTTTGACCCTGGTTAAAGCGTCGGAATTCAGGTCACTAACAATTTTAACTTTTGCCCCTGGTAAATCCTGAAAATTTCTGACTAAATTGGGGCCCCAATAGCCATAGCCAATGACCCCAATATTAATCACTTTATTCAGTCTTTGATCGATCATCTTTTTCATGGCATTTCAGAAAGAACAAATGAATGAGCTAATTTTATTTATCCATCAAAGCTAAATCGAATTCCTGATGAACAGCACGATAACCGTCATCACTCCGACCCAGGCGATCGCGGACATCCCCCACAATATGGGCCGGTATCCCCACCACAATGGCATAGTCCGGCACATCCCTTGTAACCACTGTTCCCGCCCCCACCATCGCTTCTTGACCAATGGTTACTCCCGCTAAAATCGTGGCATGACTTCCAATTGAAGCCCCTTTTTTTACCCGCGTTTCCAGGCAATACCAATCGGTTTCCTGTTGTAAATGACCATCTTGATTGGTCGCTCTCGGATACAAATCATTGGTAAACATTACCCCATGGCCGATAAAGATTTCATCTTCTAGGATTAATCCTTCACAGAGAAAACTATGGGAAGAAATTTTACAGCGAAAACCAATCAAAACATTTTTCTGAATCTCAACAAAAGCTCCGATCTTGGTTTCATCACCAATCACACAGCCATATAAATTAACCAATTCCAGATGGGGAATTTTTACATTGCGACCTAACTGGACATCACTTCTCACCGGCATAACATTTTTCCTCATAAAATCCATCAAATTTTTGAATGGTTTGCCAGGTCGCATCTTCTAGGTAAACACATTCATCGGCTTGCCATTTGTATTCAGGGCGTTCTTTGCCGTGCATCACCACATCAAAGCGACAAATATTATTTAAGTTTTCCAATAGGGTGTTACTCAAGCGATGGGAAAACCAAGTCCTGACCTGATAAGTTCCCATATAAAGTCTCAATTTAGGAATTTCACACCGCAAAATAAACACCCCCTTTTCTCGACAAAAAATCGCCTGCTCATCAAACAACCAAAAAATACAAAGGGCTTGCTGAAGTTCATTCACAATTTGAAACGAAAAGCGTAAACTCGCATGAGGTTCCGTTATTTGTAAAGCAAACTCAAACTGAATTGGTTCTCCCCAGCAATGAACCCCCTGTTCCTGGGAGGTATAAACCTTAGCCCAGGTGACATGATTACCTAACTTATTTCCTGGGGCTTGATAATGGGTTGATTGGTCGGCGATCGTCCGTTGATGGGAGAGATAGTGACGTATTGCCTGATCCGTCAGGCCATCAAAGTGAATTTGACCATGGTCTAACCATAAACAACGTTGAGTTAGTTGAGCGATCGCTTGAATACTATGACTAACAAATAAAACTGTTCGGCCTTCTTGGGTCGCCACTTGCCCCATTTTTCCTAAACATTTTTTCTGAAAAGCCAGATCTCCTACGGCTAAAACTTCATCTACAATTAAAATTTCCGGTTCTAAATGGGCGGCCACCGCAAACGCTAAACGAACATACATTCCTGAAGAATATCGCTTAACTGGTGTATCTAAAAACTTTTCAATTTCTGCAAAGGCCACAATTTCATCAAATTTTCGCCGAATTTCTACCTTCGTCATGCCCAAAATTGCACCATTGAGATAGATATTTTCTCGACCGGTTAATTCCGGATGAAAACCGGTTCCTACCTCCAGGAGACTAGCAATCCTGCCCCTAATACGAATTTGTCCCCTCGTCGGCTCCGTAATACGACTTAAAACTTTTAATAAAGTTGATTTTCCCGCCCCATTACGGCCAATAATCCCAATACATTCCCCCTGGTGAATATCAAAGGAAATTCGGTCTAAAGCCCAGAACTCTTCCGATCTCGGATGGGTCATGGACTGACGTTTACGACCCAAAGGCTGAACCAATTGCCGCGTTAAAGAGCGGGTATGATGGGCAATGACATCTCGTAACGCTTTATATTGACGGCCATTATCCACCTGATGATGAATATTATATTTTTTGCCCAACTGATGGACTTGAATCACTAAATTAGACATTTTTCTGACCTTTTTCTAAATGACATCAGCAAAGGTTCGTTCCATTTTGCGGAAATACCAAATACCCGATACCAATAACAAAATGACCAAGCCTAGTGACAGGAAAAAACCTGGCAAGTAAAGTTCAAAATTCCCTCCTAAAATTGCCCAACGAAAGCCATCAATCACCCCAACCATCGGATTCAAGGAATAGAGAGACCGCCATTGTTGCGGCACAATACTACTACTAAACCCAACGGGGGAAATATAAAGCCCAAATTGCACTAAAAACGGTACAATATAACGAAAATCTCGGTATTCAACATTCAAAGAGGCTAACCATAACCCCACCCCAATCGCGGCGGCAAAGGCGATCGCCACAAAAAACGGTAAAGTCAAAATCCGCCAACTCGGCATAAAATGATACCAAATCATTAACCCCAGCAAAATCATTCCTGAAATCAAAAAATCAACAAAACTAACCACCACAGCACTAACAGGAACAATTAAGCGAGGAAAATAAACCTTAGAAATTAAATTAGAATTGCTTAACAAACTCCCACTACATTCCGCCAAAGAACTTGCAAAAAATTGCCAAGGTAACATCGCCGCAAATACTAAAATGGGGTAAGGCACTCCCCCGTCTGGCAGTTTCGCTAAATTACCAAAAACAATGGTAAAAACAACCATGGTTAAAAAAGGTCTAATCAAAGCCCAAAGAATCCCGATCGCTGTCTGTTTATAGCGCACCAGAATATCTCGCCAGGCTAAAAAATAAAACAACTCTCGATAGTGCCACAGATCCCACCAATAATCTTTTTCGGTTCGCCCTGCACGGATGACTAACTCCTGGGAATAATAGGACATAATTAACTTTTAACTTTCTTGTAAGTTTAAAATGAGAAGTTTAAAATGAGAAGTTTAAAATGAGAAATTTAAAGAATAAAATCAAGTCATCAAAAATGACAAAATTCACCTGAGATAGGGTTTAAAGAACGTCCATGTTGAAAACTGTCGTTTTTTTAGATGCATTCCGAAGACAATTCTCCCTTTTTAAGGGGGATTTAGGGGGATCGCCTTGGGGCATCAAAGACTATGGTTTTCGAGTTAGACGGGGTTTAGTAAGCCCCATTACCTGAAATCACTTTAGGAATCGTCAAAAATAAAATCTTCATATCTTCCCACAAAGACCAATTCCTCAGATAATCCAAATCACATTTATTCACCGCCTCCAAATCCAGCAGTTGAGAACGCGCTTTTACCTGCCAAGCCCCTGTAATCCCCGGCAAAGCAATTAACCGTTGTCTTCCAGCCAAAGAATTAATCCGAAGAGCATCATATAAAGCCCAAGGGCGAGGCCCGACCAAACTCATTTCTCCCCGCAAAACATTGAATAATTGAGGTAACTCATCTAAACTGTAACGACGTAACCATTGTCCGAAAGAAAAAATACGCGGATCTTTCTGACATTTATGTAATCCACTTTGATTACCCATAACTTGATGATGCTTTTTCTCCGCATCCACCACCATCGAACGAAACTTAATAATTTGAAATAATTGTCCCTGATAACCGACACGCCACTGACGAAAAAATAAAGGGCCAGGAGAATTCAATACAATTAATACCGATAAAATTAACAGCAAAGGACTCAAAATGACCAATAAAAAAGCCGCCACTAACCAATCCAATACCCTTTTAATCAACCAACTAAAGGAAAGATAACATTTAAATTTATCAGTTCTTGTCGCAATCTTAAGTAACACTTTCTTATTCGCTTGATGACAAGCTGTTGCCCAAAACATGATACTCGACTCTCCCAAACCAGGTAAAAGACAAACCACATTAATCGAAGAATGACGCAGGCAATCTATCAACCATTTTTCATTATTAATGGCAGGAATAAAATTGGTTTTTGTCTTATTCATCGGTCGCACAAATAAAACCTTTTTACGCCACTGAAGACGACAGGGAGATAAATCACTTCCCGTCATTTCCGACTCTGGTGGTAACGTAATCACCTGGGAGGTTTTTAATAAAACACTTAATTGCATAATTACCTCGACAAACTGGGATAAATTAAAATCATTAAATTAAAATCCTCTTTGTGTCATTACTAAACTTAGTTACAAACTTCAAAGTTCCATTTTGAGATGTTGCCCCATTTTGAGATGTCGGTAGATAGGTTTCGGCCATTTCCCTCGCTCCATTAGCAATAATCCCCAGGGGAGATAAAGGCGTTAATAATGCAGAAGCTTCTGCTAATTCCGATTGAGTCAGGCGCTCTAGTTTACCCACTAAAATGACTCCCTTTCCCTGGGAAGCAATTTGAATCGCATCTACAATGCCTAATAAAGGAGGAGTATCAATTAAAATTAAGTCATAGTTTTGCTCAAGAATTCTAATTAAATCGGTCATCTTTGAGGAAGTTAATAACTTAACTGGGTCTGCTGGTTTAGCACCAGAGGTTAATAAATCAATCTTGGTATCTAACAGTGATAACTCGTAGGGAATAACACCATCTATTTGGCCCATAATTAAAGTTGATAAACCCACATCATTCGGAAGGTTAAATAATTCATGGAGAACCGGATTGCGAAGATTCGCATCAATGATTAAAACACGATGATGTAATCGCCCAGCACTCAGAGCTAATCCCAACACCAGAGTAGATTTTCCTTCCCCTGCCAAAGCGGAAGTAACGACGATCGTTTTTGGGGAAGAATTGGGTTTAAGCAGTTGAATTGTTTTATAAATTAAATCTAGGGATTCTCGAAAAGGTTGCCATTGAATCACCGATAAAATAGCCGTACGTGACCCCGAACCATTTTGCCAAGGTAAACTTAAACCTGTTTTCCAAACCTCTGAAGAACGCCATTTTGGTGTAGAACCCAGTAAGGGTAAAATTCCTTGTCTTGCCAGTTGCTCAGAGGTGTGAATCGCATCGTCGGCCATTTCGCGTAAAAAGGTAGCAATTCCTCCTAGGAAAAGAGCCACTACAACGCCTAACAAAATATCTTTTTGAGTATCAGGACTAATTTTATTCCCTAATTTAGGGGATTCAACGACTTGCCAATTAAACCCGCCTCGATTTAGCTCAATGCCTAGATTTTGTTGAGCTTGTAAAAGCTGTTGAAGGGTAGATCGTTTAATATCAACTTGTAAAGAAAGCTGATTATATTGAGCAATTAAACCTGGAAAACGTTTAAATTTTGCTTGTAATATTTTGGCTGATTGAGCTAAACTTTGGTCTCTGGCTTTTAAGGTTTGTAGTTGCAGACGGGCGGTATTAAAAGCACTCGCCATATCTAAATCTAGGGGGGTTAATTGACCCGCTAAGGTTCCATCATAGCTCAGGGGGAGATGCTTACCCAAAATTCGGTCTTGTTCCTGTTTCAGTAATTGACGTAACTGTTGCTTTTTTTCTAGTAGGTCTTGAATTTGGGGATAGGAATCTTGATAAATGGTTTGTTTTTCCGCTAGAAGAATTTCAACTTGCTGAATATTGGCTAATAAATTTTGATAACGGGTAGATTGGCTTAAACGGGAGGCATCTAAGAGGTTTTCCTGGGGAGGACGGGCAAGGCTAGTTTTTAATAGTTGAAGACGAGTTTCCGTTTCTTGGTATTCTGCCTTTAATGTTTCCCGTTCTTTTTCTATATCCCTTAATTGTTCAACTAAGGTACTGGATTCAGCCTCAGGAAGAATCAGTTCATTGTTCATCCGAAAATTTTTGAGATTGGCTTCAGCCACCAAAAGGTCTTGCAAGGCTAAGGGAGCCTGCTTGTTAATAAAACGAAGTCCTTCCGTTAAGCGTTGCTGTTGCTGTTGTAGGTTATATTGCTGATAATTTTTTTGTAGTACTTGTAAAACTTTTTGCGTTTTCAGAGGACTGTTAGCGGTAAAGCTTACTTGAACAATTTTGCTTTCAGTTTTGTCTTCTAAGAGTTTAACAATGGTCAAATTATTTTTAATTTCTTCTACGGTTATATTCGGATAACTCTTTTTCAATTCATTAACGGTTTTTTGCAATAATTTTGAGCTTCGCATTAACTTTAATTGGGTCGCATAATCAATTTGAATACTATTGTTGGTAAAATCACTGCCACCGCCAGCAGTATCTTTGGATTGATAGTTAGGTTCAACTAAAAGTTGCAGGGAACTTTCATAGATGGATTCTTTTTGTAAGGCAAAATGAACTGCCCCAACTAAACTGATGAAAAAAACGCCTAAAAACCAGAAACGCCTCCGCCATAGGATAGAAATTAGTTGTCCGTAGCCTAAATCATTTTGCTCAGTCACCATACAGTATGAAGATAATTGGAGAGGTAGCGATCGCCTGATTTTAATTTCGATTTAAAATGTTTTAATCGTGTCTGAGTAATGATAAATTTCCTGAATGAGGTTTTGCACTTTTTGGAAAAAGATAGTTTCCGTAAAATGATTTAAAGCATGGTCTCGAATAGCGAAATAATTCCAATGACTCGCTTTTTCTTTGAGTAAAGCCTTAATTAAAGATTCTGTCGTTTGTAAAGGAAATAAAATGCCGGTTTTGCCGTCAATTTGTGTATCCAAAATGCCCCCTTGACCATAAGCTACAACAGGAGTTCCACTAACATTCGCTTCAATGGGAACTAGCCCATAATCTTCTAAGGCCGCGACCACTAACGCCCGCGATCGCGCCATTAAAGAAGCCCGTAAAGCATCACTGACATAACCGAGAAACTGAATATTATCCAAAGCTTTAGTCTCTAAATTTCGTCTTTCGGGGCCCTCTCCAACAATTAACAGGGGCCAACCTAACCAATTAAAGGCTTCAATAATTAAATCAATGCGTTTATAGCTTAATAAACGGGACGAAACCAAATAAAATTCTTCTTTTTGATCCATAAAGAAAAATTTATTGGTATCAATAGGATAATTAATGACTAAAGAATCTCGTCCATAAATGGACTGAATACGATCCGCTACTGTGGTGGAATTGGCAATATAAATATCTGGATTTTTAGAATACTCTAAATCTATTTTTCTCAGGAAAGTAAAAACCTTCTCAATCAAGGGATAATAGGCGCGATAGTGTTGATATTCCTGAATATAGGTTTGGGTATCCCAAAGAAACCGCGTAACATTATGGCAAAAACAAACGTGCAACGCATCTGACCGTTTTTTTATTGCCTTGGCAAAGCTGGAGGTGCTACTAATAATCAGATCATATTCCTGTAAATTCAGACTTTGAAAGGCCGAAAAATACAAAGGTGCGAATAGTCGAAAGTTTTTGCTTGAGCCGGGGACATTTTGCAGAAAACTGGTGTGAACTCTACGCCCGTTGAGATTAATCGTGGTTTTCGGATTGTAGAGAGAGGTAAAGATGTCGGCTTGATCAATATACTGACACAATAGCTCAAATACCCTTTCAGCTCCCCCTCGCTGGGTTAAATAATCATGGACTAAGGCAATTTTCATGGTGATTTATTCCTTAGGATGAATAATTTGTTGAATTTCGGGTGAATAAATAGACCAATCTTGCCAAATCTCGCAGATCAGTAGAAGTTCCTCAAAGGAAAGATTTTCTGCCGCTTTTTTCGCTTTTTTGGTATCTACCCCGGCTTTCAGCAATTGGTTTTGATAGGATTGTTTAACCTCATCACTATTCATGACTGTTAGCCTTTAATGAGGCTATTACCAGAATTAGGGCTTAAATAAATGAACGATACTAAGACGATAAAAAATGCAATCACCCAAAGATGGCTAAGATATCTAAAACTGATTTTGGTGTTGTTTAGATAGATCTATCCTGTTATCTTAGAAACTTAGAGTGCACTCTTGGTGTCTTCTCATAAGCGTCTTAACTAGATAAATCTAACTACAAAAACACGCCAATATTACTGTGTCACTGAAGCAATCATTTCCGGATTGAGATAAGACTCAAAGGAAAATTCTTTCAGAGCACATCGTAGATTCACAAGAGTTAATCTACTGAATCCATAAATAGGAAACTTTTATGAAAAATTTGTGAATTTATCCCACCTGTGAACAAAATTCAATCGCGTTTGATTTTTCCCTGATGAGGCGATCGCCGTTCGGTCGGTCAAGATTAGGGTCATTCCATCCCTCTCCATCGCCACCCCCACGCTCTTTCGGGTGATTGCATAACCATTCCTGCCGTAGGGCAGACTCGCAAATCTCCGCGATCGCCCCTCCCAATCCGTTACCCTAGCAAGCAAAAAGGAGAAGTTCCACTCCTCCCTCTCTTTAATAAAATCGCCGTCATTATTCCCTCACATCACCAGATCAATTAATGTCCGACTTCAACGCTGACATCTTGAGAGGGAGTGCGCCCTAAACCTCGATCCCCGCCGCCGCTAACAAGGCTCTGAGACGAATATTTTCTGCTTCTGCCTGTTTCGCCCGTTCAGCTAACTTCACTGTCGAGAGAAAACGTTGCCCATCGGGATAATAAACTCCTAACGTTTCCACTGTTAATTCAAAGCGAATACCTAATAGGGGACTCACCCAATTAGCTACTTCTTCAATGACTATTAATTCGCCATTCTGTCGCTGGAAACCCACTAAATCATTAACTTCAGGATTATAAAGGTAATATTCTTCTACGCCATAAGCTTCATAGAATTTTAACTTTTTCGCCATTTCCTTCAGGGTGTTGCCGGGCGATAAAATTTCAAATACGACCTGGGGCGGTTGCTGATTTTCCTGCCATTGTTGGTATGAACCCCGTTTTCCTTTGGGTCTTCCCAAAGCTACCATGACATCCGGGGCAACCCGAATTTCAGGATGACCTTCGACGGGATACCACAACAAATCACCTCCTACAAATACGTTCTCATCTTTCGCAAATAAACATTCCAGATTTTCTTTGAGCAAGACAATCCACTCAAATTGTTCCGTATTGTCAGCCATGGGTTGTCCATCACTATCGGGATAAATGATTTGGCGATCGAGAGCTAGGGTCATAGCTCAAATCCTCATAACTTTTCTTGAGTTTATCAGTGTGACATTAATTTTAGTATAGTGGGATAATTGGAGATCGCCCTAAACCTCAATCCCGGCGGCTATTAACCAAGCTCTTAGGCAAGCATTTTCTGCCTCTGCCGACTCTGCCCACAGTTTCTCCTGTTCCGCTCGTTGCGCTTCCTGACTTTTCTCGTTAAGTCTAAAATCTAGCAGTGTCACCCACATTCCGTACGTAGAGAAGAAAAAATAATACAAAAATCGCGAGAGAAATTAAAATCGAACTTCCAAAACTGACAGATTATTTACTCTCAGAAAGTCATGCTGTTGGCAAATCAAAAGCCAATTTTTTCTTAGAACTCGGTTTTAGTCAAGAGAATTTTGCTGTCTTAGAACAGCAGTTATTAAAATTAGCGTATTTTCAAGATGTTGCTAAAATTACAACAACCTTACATGGCATTCAATATGTAATAGTTGGGACAATTAATTCCCCTAGTGGTAAAATCGTTAATGTTTTAACCGTATGAATTACCGTATGAATTATAGATGTTTGTCAAGAAAATCCTAGATTTGTTACCGCTTCGTTATATGCGAAATCGCCGTTTATACTTCGATCGCTGTTTTGTTAAGCGAGAAGATGTGATGCGAAACCTTTACTCTTTTTTAACAAAAATTTACCTTAAAACGATTGACTTGGATTGGTAGTCCTACTAGAATGCTGGCAAAATTATTGGAGGATTAGTTCTATCATGAAAATGAAAAACCTCAAACCCCAACAAGCCGCTCCTGTGCAACGGGAAATCAATACCACGCCCCCAGAGAGTGGTACAGGGATGACACCCCATTTTAAAGGAAATCCTATCGTAAATCCTTTTGCGGGCGACGACGCGGAGTAATCCCCATGATTCTAACACTCACCTCAAAAAGTATCAAAAGTCTTTTGCTACTTGCCAGGGCGTACGGTTCGCCTCAACGAATTGACTGAAAATGCTAGTTAATTCAGGGCTTCCTGTTACCTGGCACGGTTGGTGAACGAGACGAGACTTAGATTTTTTGGGGTGAGTGTTAGACTTTATTAGTAGTATCGTTTGGTGGGAAACTTTGAAATTATGACTGTCCAACTCATTGAAAAATCTAATATCAGTGATAAAGCTAATGTCATTGATGAACAGTGTTTAACCTTGCCTAGTCATTATAGTTGGCAGCAATTTCTGGACTTAGAAATGTGGTTAGCAGATACGGCAGGTTTGCGAATAACCTATTTAGACGGCAACATAGAACTTATGACATTAGGAGAAACTCACGAAGCGATCAAAGGTATTTTAAGGTTTTTGTTAGAAGTTTATTTTGTTGAAAAAGGAATTAGATTTTTTCCTGTCGGTAGCACGACTCAGCGAGATGAAACTAAAGATGTTTCTTTTGAACCTGATGAATCTTACTATTTGGGAGAAAAAAAGAGTTATCCTGACTTAGCAATTGAGATTATTATTACCAGTGGAACTATCAATAAACTAGAAAAATATCGTCGTTTTGCTATTCCTGAAGTTTGGTTTTGGCAAAATAATCAATTATTTTTATACCACTGGCATGAGTCGGGTTATGTGCAGATTTATAGTAGCGAACTTTTGCCAGATTTAGATGTAGATTTACTATTAAAATGTTTACAAATGCCTAATATTTTAGAGGCAAGACTTGAGTTATTAAAAGGGATTAGCCAGAGCGAGTAAATTACACAATTAGAAATTATTTATAGCGTTTTACGCAAAAGCAAAATCTATGACAGTTGCTAAAATCTCCAAAAACAGAAGTTAACCAGAAATATTCGGTTGCAAATTGTTACAAAAAAGCTTGACAATTAGCCTAGCTTTAATTTAGGATTTTGCTAATTCAAATTCATTAATTGTGGAGACACAAAACCATGACTAAGAAAAATCTCAAACCCCAACAAGCCGCTCCTGTACAACGCGAAATCAATACCACTTCCTCTGAGGAGGGTACAGGGCTGGCACCTCAACTGGAATGGTACGGTTGGGATCCTTTTGCGGGGGACGACGCGGAATAGTCCCTTTTGTCCTAACACTCACCTCAAAAAGTGTCAAAAGTCTTTTTCTACTTGCCAAGGCGCACGGTTCGCCTCAACGAATTGACTGACAATGCTAGTTAATTCAGGGCTTTCGGATACCTGGCACGGGGTTTGAACAAGACGAGACTTAGATTTTTTGGGGTGAATGTTTTGGGACTTGGTACTGTTTTGTTATATGTGAGATCGCCGTTTATTGCGTTTATTGTTATGCGATCGCTGTTTTGTTAAGCGAGAAGATGTGATGCGGAACCTTTAGTCTTTACTTAACAGAAATTTACCTAAAAACGATTGACTTGGATTGATAGTTTTACTAGAATACCGGCAAAATTATTGGAGGATTAATTCCATCATGAAAATGAAAAACCTCAAACCCCAACAAGCCGCACCTGCCCAACGGGAAATCTAGATCAATGCCTGCTAAAGATATTTTTCATGATGCGGTTAGAAAGGGATTAGAACAAGAGGGTTGGGTAATTACAGATGACCCTTTGAGGATTGAAATTGGTGATGTAGAAATGTATATTGATCTCGGTGCAAAGCAAGTTTTAGCGGCTGAAAGAGCGGGACAAAAAATTGCAGTGGAAATTAAAAGTTTTATTGGTACATCTAATATTTCTCAATTTCATCAAGCCATTGGACAATTTTTTAATTATCGTCTAGCCTTAGAAGAAAAAGAGCCAGAGCGAGTTTTATATTTAGCTATTCCTTCGGGAGTTTACTCTTCTTTTTTTCAATTACAATTTATTAAGACTGTTATTGAGCGTTTCCAACTTAAAATCATAATTTATGACCCGATTCAGGAGGTAATTGTGCAATGGAAAAACTAGGGCAATATCGTCAATATGTACAGCAAGTTATCAAAGAATATGCTCAATTAGGTTCAGCTAAAGATGAAATTGAACAACAATTAATTTTTGATACCGTTGGCGATCATTATCAATTAATGTATGTGGGCTGGAAAAACAGACGGCGGCAACATGGTTGTGTTTTACATTTGGATATTAAAAATAATAAAATTTGGATACAACATGATGGAACTGAGGTTGGCATCGCCGATGAGTTAGTTAAATTAGGAGTCCCTAAAGAAGATATTGTGTTAGCTTTTCAGGAACCGTTGGTTAGAAAATATACTGGATTTGCGATCGCTTGACTTAATCGTGTTTATCGCTTGACTTAATCGTGTTTATCGTTACAATTTGTTACAAAAAAACTTGACAATTAGCCTAACTATTAGTTTAGAATACCGTCATTTCAAATTCATTAATTGTGGAGACACAAAACCATGACTAAGAAAAACCTCAAACCCCAACAAGCCGCTCCTGTACAACGGGAAATCAATACCACATCCTCTGTGGATGGTACAGGGCTGACACCCCTTCTTGAGAGACAACCTTCTTTGAGAGACATTAATCCTTTTGCAGGCGACGACGCGGAGTAATCCCATTTTCGTAGGGGCGTATTGCGTACGCCCTTCCCTTGTATAGCGTGAGATAACGCTTTTGGGCGCAAGCCTTGCGCCCCTACCATTGCAAATTTTTTAACTTAACTTTTAGGGGAATAATTGATACACGGTTCGCATCTATGAATTGACTCACAATCCTAGTCAGTTCGGGGCTTTCGGATACCTGGCGCCCTTGGGAAGTA
>JACCDQ010312444.1_pt1 | contig 47755 bp, 50 predicted proteins | sample 7446031 | NCBI WGS metagenome assembly JACCDQ01 (sample SAMN15323442, study PRJNA562643) | freshwater metagenome | isolation source: river surface water | place: USA:Blue River Watershed | collected 2017-08-17
TGCCAATGATGAACGCCTGAGCCAAACCATCTGGACTAGGTTGCACGGCATATTCAATCTGCATACCCCACTGACTGCCATCCCCCAGCAGCTCTTTAAAGCGTGGCGTGTCTTGAGGTGTAGAAATGACCAACACCTCACGAATTCCGCTCAACATCAAGGTGGTGAGCGGGTAGTAAATCATGGGCTTGTCATACACGGGCATCAGCTGTTTACTCACAGCTTGCGTGACAGGATATAGGCGAGTGCCAGAGCCACCTGCGAGGATGATGCCTTTACGTTTTAAAGTCATATTTGTTTCTTTAAAGAATTTCTTCCAGCATTCGGTCGACACCTTGTTGCCATGGCGGCAAAACCAGGTCAAACGTTTGCTGTAGTTTATGTGTGCACAGCCGAGAATTGAGCGGCCTAGTTGCTGGCGTAGAGAACGCGCTGGTAGCCACAGGCGCGATGTCAGTCGTTTTCCAGGCCAACTCGGGCTTCATGGTTTTGGCTTGACGAATGACATGGCTCGCATAGTCGTACCACGTCGTTTCACCCGATGCAGTCAAGTTATACACCCCACCAAGGGAGATATTTTGTGTGTTCAGCACACGGCGCATGGCATGCGCTGTAACGTCTGCAATCAAGTCTGCCCCCGTAGGCGCACCGTGCTGGTCATTGATCACTGTCAACGTCTCACGCTCAAACGCTAAGCGCAGCATGGTTTTGGCAAAGTTACCGCCACGTGCGGCATACACCCAGCTGGTGCGAAAGATCAAATACTTGCAACCGCTGGCCACAATTGCTTTTTCACCATCCAGCTTGGTTTGGCCATACACACTCAGCGGGCCAACTCCTTCGCCTTCTTGTCTTGCATGTGTACCACTGCCATCAAACACATAGTCAGTGGAGTAATGCACCAACCATGCACCGATTTGTGCAGCAGCATTGGCCAAAGCGGCTGGAGCGGCTGTGTTTAAGACACTGGCCAGATCAACCTCTGACTCAGCTTTATCAACAGCCGTGTGTGCGGCAGCGTTGACAATGAAATCCGGCTTGTAGGCCAACACCGTTTGCGCCAGTTGATCGGGCTTGGACAAATCACCGCAATAGCCTGTGCTGTGACGGTCAAGTGCCAACACTTCACCCAAAGGAGCCAAGCTGCGTTGGAGCTCCCAGCCAACCTGACCGTTTTTCCCTAAAAGCAAAATTTTCAGCATCGGTCGCCTTACCCGCCGTACTGCTTGCCCACCCACTGACGGTAAGCACCACTGGTCACACCTTCAACCCATGCTTGGTTCGCCAAGTACCACTGGACAGTTTTACGAATGCCTGTCTCAAACGTTTCTTCAGGTTTCCAGCCCAGCTCGCGCTCAATCTTTCGCGCATCAATGGCATAACGACGGTCATGGCCGGGGCGATCTTTGACATAGGTAATTTGGTCGGCATAGCGCTTGCCATCCGCACGGGGCTTGAGCTCATCCAGAACCGCGCACAAGGTATTGACCACTTCAAGGTTGGGCTTCTCGTTCCACCCCCCAATGTTGTAGGTTTCACCGACTTTGCCCGCCTCTAGTACCCGTGCAATCGCGCGACAGTGGTCTTCCACATACAGCCAATCACGCACTTGCTGACCGTCGCCATAAATAGGCAGTGGTTTACCTGCTAGGGCATTTAACAACACCAACGGAATAAGCTTTTCTGGAAAGTGATAGGGCCCATAGTTGTTGCTGCAATTGGTCGTTAGCACAGGCAAACCATAGGTGTGATGCCAAGCGCGCACCAAATGGTCACTGGCAGCCTTGCTGGCCGAGTATGGGCTATTGGGCTCGTAATTTTTGGTTTCCGCGAACGGCGGATCGGTGGGCATCAGTGTGCCGTACACCTCGTCGGTCGATACATGCAAAAAACGGAATGCGTTTTGGTGTGCCTCAGGCAACTCTTGCCAATACGCACGAACGCTTTCTAGCAAATTGAACGTCCCCATCACGTTGGTTTGAATAAAGTCACCGGGGCCATGGATAGAACGATCCACATGGCTTTCTGCAGCAAAATTCAACACAGCGCGAGGCTTGTGCTCGGCCAACAGTTTGTCCAGCAATTCACGATCGCCAATGTCGCCCTGCACAAACACATGACGCATGTCGCCTTCGAAGGCTTTTAAATTAGCAAGGTTACCTGCATAGGTGAGTTTGTCTAAATTCACCACGGTCTCGGCTGACGACTGCAACCATGTGTGAATGAAATTACTACCGATGAAGCCGGCGCAGCCTGTAACGAGAATGGTCATTTTTGTTTAAGTAAGTTAAGCGACTTGGGTGCTAAGAAGATCAGCAAAATCAACATCGTGAAGTGTCCCTCTTCCATATCAATCATCATGGAATTGGTTGTGATACTGAGCATGAACAAAAAGACAAAGACAAGCAGAGCGACTCTCTGCAGTTCATCTTTTTTATCCCACGCCAGACGGCATGCCTGCACAAAAATACCGACATACAACAACAAACCAACAGCACCTTTTGTTGCGAGCATGTAAAGGTACTCGTTATGAGGATTGCTAAATAACTTCGAATCCAAAGCGCCCATGGATTGGTTGATCTGCCAAAACTTTTGCGGAAAATCTATGGTCCCCACACCAGTTAGCCAACTGCTTTGCGTGATCAGCGCCCATACCGAAACATAGTATTGCAACCGAATACCCACCGCCGTTTCTTTGGCGGTTCGTTGTTCATCGGTTTGCCCCATGAATTGTTGTATCTCAAACCACACCGCCGCAATACGACGCTGCACAATCGGAGATGCGGCCACCAACAGCAGAACTACCAAAGCAGCCCCCCACAGCAGACGTCGATTTTTAAATGCCTTCAATCGGTGATAGTTCAACCCAGCCCAAACTACGAGCCCAGCAAAGAACTGCAAGTACCCCGTGCGTCGCTCACTTGCAAAAAAGAGCGACGCCAACAACAGCAACATGGGAACAGCACCCCGCGCCCCGAGCTCTGGCTTGATCAGCAATACTTGAGCAAGTAGAAAAAACACACCCACCAACATCTGCCCATACATATGCGGAGCAGCTGACCAAAAATACGTCCCAGGACGTATATGCCCCAGCACAGTCAACAACAGATTTACAGTGGCCAAACCTACGACAACACCAACAATTGACCACAGCCCGGATCTAGCGACAAGCCCTATAGAAAACACAGGCCACAAAATCAAAATAAACCCAATGGTCCGCATATCGTGCAAAAGTGCGGAGCTAGAAGCCGTCAATGTGTGACCAGCGACGAGATTAGCAACAACATCCCAAACACATATCGCCAACAGCAACGCAAAAAAATCCCACTCTTTCTTGCTCACATCTGCGACTTTTCTAAACTCCCAGAAAGCCCAAGGAACAGTCAAAAGCAGGAGCAACGTCATCAGGTTGGTTCCTGCTATCGTGGTCACCAAAGAAATACCCATGCCCGCGGCAAACAACGCCGCCAGTTTTTGGTGCAAAAGATATTGAGGCGTCATGCCGCTTCCTGTTCTATGTATATCCAATCCACGATCTGCTCGTTGGGCAAATAGCCAGAAACCAAATCCCGCATCGTTTGTCGCATCGCAAAATGATCATTACGTTGCATTGCAAGCTTTAACTCGTTCAGACGCAGTTCCAACACAGGCCAAGGCAAGTAATCTTCGTGCGCTTTCATGATTCGCTCATGCGAGGTCCGCTCTGGGTTGTCCCCAATCAGCAACTCTTCGTACAACTTCTCGCCTGGGCGCAGTCCAGTCACCTCAACAGCAATCTCACCCTCTGGGTTTTGGTCATCCTTGACGGCCATACCTGACAACTCAACCATTCGGCGAGCCAAGTCAGCGATTTTGACTGACTCCCCCATATCAAGCACAAACACATCGCCACCTTGCGCCATAGCCCCCGCTTGAATTACCAGTTGGGCCGCCTCTGGAATTGTCATGAAATAACGTGTGATTTCTAAATGCGTCAATGTGATGGGGCCACCATCACGAATTTGTTGACGAAATTTCGGCACGACAGAGCCCGAGGATCCAAGGACATTGCCAAAACGAACCATACTGAATTTTGTGCCCGCTTCACCCGCCGACAATGCTTGCAACACCATTTCAGCCAGTCGCTTGCTAGCACCCATGATGTTGGTGGGCCTCACAGCTTTGTCTGTACTAATCAATACAAAATCTTCAACGCCGGCGTTAACCGCAGCTTGCGCAGCGCACAAAGTTCCAAACACATTGTTTTTGATGCCTGCAGAAGGGTTGTGTTCAACGAGAGGCACATGCTTATAAGCAGCCGCGTGATAAACCGTTTGTGGCCTCCATGCGTCCATGATTTCCCCCAAACGCTCGGCATCTTGTACAGAAGCGAGTAACGGAATCAATTCCACCGATGAATTCGTTAACCGCTTTTCCAGCTCTTGATGTATCGCATAAAGTGCAAATTCGCTTTGCTCAATCAGCAACAGTTTGGCCGGCGTCAAAGAGGCAATTTGTCGACACAATTCGCTGCCAATTGAGCCCCCAGCCCCGGTGACTAAAACCACTTTGTTTCGCACTTTCAAGTGCAACAAAGCTCCATTAGGCGCCACAGGATCGCGCCCCAACAAATCATCAATGTCTAAATCTCTTAAGTCTGACAGCCCAACCTTACCTTGGGCTAGATCAGTCACACTTGGAAGCGTTCGTACTGAAACATGCGCCATGCGCATTTGACTCAAAACCTCATTCCGACGCTGCCTGGACATACGAGGCATCGCCAGCAAAACAGTCCGAATATTTAAAGATACAACCAAGTCAATAAGTTGCTTAGAGTCGTAAATAGGTTGTCCATTCAAAACTTGACCATGCAACTGCTCGTCATCATCTAGAAATCCGACCACTTGCATTTCGGCACTATTCGTCATCGCCAAAGCCAGTTGGCGTCCGGTTTTACCAGCCCCGTAAATAAGCACCTTTGCGCGCCCGCCCCTACGCAGAATACGTTGGTAGCGGTCACCTAACCACAAACGAACTAAAACTCGTGATTGCGCAACAAACAACAATAACAAAATCGGCTGAATGATGCCAACTGTGCGCGGCACACCTGCCATGCCAACGATAGTAAATATAGCGCCATAGATCAAGCCGTAAATACTGCTTGCGCGAACCACGGCAACCACGGCGGGCCAGCCGCTGTAGCGGAATATGGCGCGGTATAAACCAGACACTGTGAAAATTGGAATCGCTAAGCCTATCGAAGCAGCAGTTGCGACCATCGCCCCACGCCCCCACTCATTGGGTTGCGTCAAACTGAGCAACTCACCGAGCCGCAGGTAATAAGCCAGCCACACGGCACACGCGCACAAACACACATCCACACCAACCGCCAGCACTCGCTTGAATGCGCGAGGCAAATTCAGCAACGGCATAGCCGAACTCAGCATCAAACGCTGAAACAAACTCCGTTGCATTACTTTTGAACCTCTTTCACACGATCGCCACTGCCCTTGCCTGCCAAGGTGAGCATGATGTAGGTCCAGTATGTTTTGAACGACAGTGTTTGCAACATTTGCGCATCTGTTTCGGCTAACAGTTTTGGTGTCGACATATCAATTGCATTCACTTGCGCCAGACCCGTCACTCCGGGTCTAGCTTCAAAAACACCCAATGTTTGTCTGTAATTAATCAACTCCGATTGATTTGGCAGACATGGTCGAGGCCCAACCAGACTCATCTCCCCTTTCATTACATTCCATAACTGAGGCAACTCATCTAACTTTGTTTTACGCAAAAAGCTGCCCAAGCGCGTCACCGCCGAAGCATCCGCCAAATGCGTAGCCACAGAAGCTGTGTCAGGCTTCATGGTTCGAAATTTCACCAATGTAAACGGTAGCTGACCACGTCCTACTCGGACTTGCCAAAACAAAGGTGATCCCGTGTCAAGATAACCCAACAGCAGCAACACCAAAAATACAGGCAATCCTGCGAGCAGGCCAAACACGGCCAACGTGAAATCAATGAGGCGCAACATTTGCCATCTTTCTCAATTGCTCATCCATCGTTACGCTGGGCTGCCAACCCAGCAGCTTATGCGCCTTCGAGGCGTCTAAGATAAGCGAACCCAGCAAACGCTCTGCTGCAGCAGAGCGGCCTAGTAAACGCGCAGCACGACTTAACAACCAAGTGGGTACTGGAATCAACCGTGTCTTGCATGCATAAGCCTTTGCAACTCTGTGCAGCAGCTCTGTGGTTGACACATCGTCCCCATCAGAAACCAAAAACACCTGCCCAGCAGCCCTAGGCGATTCAGCAAAGTTTGCACACAGCACCGTAAACGCCACCAGATTATCCAACGCCACCATTGACCGTTTGTTAGGCACAGCACCCAGTGGCATGGGTATCCCGGCCTTGACCCATTCAATGAGCCTAGAAAAGTTGCCTTTCACACCCGGTCCATATACCAAGGGTGGGCGAATGACGACCAACTCCATCTTCGAGGCCTGAGCGATAGATTGAAGCGCCTGCTCTGCCTCCCACTTCGACGCACCATATGCGTCCTCGGGCGCAGGCGCATCACTTGGCGTAAACGGGCAATCCAAACTTGTACGCTCGCCATTGACCTTGATAGAGCTCATAAAAACAAAACGTCGCACACCAGCGCGCGCAGCCAGCAAGGCCAGCCGAGCCGAAGCATCTACATTGGCGGCTCGAAATGCTTGCAATGGATTTACGGCATCCTCATTCATCACATGAGCGCGTCCTGCCAAGTGAACGACCGCATCACACCCCGACATAGCCTGCATCCATGTGGAGCTGTCTTCATCCACCACAAACTCATTAACTATTGCGCAAGGGCGTCGCACAACGGCCACCACTTGGTGGCCCGCCTTCTGCAGGCAGGCACACAAAGCACGCCCAATAAAGCCATTGGCCCCAGTCACTAGAACTCTCATCGCACGAAGAGCTCCAACAACTTCATTGGATACTTTGAGAGTATCTTGAAAAGGTTGGTCGAAATACCATTCTCTCTACACGAGCGTAAAACTTCTTGATTTAGCAACACCTTCGAACGCCAACCGGCCGTGCTGGCCCCACCGGTTTGCATATGCACCAATACTTCGGGTAAGTGCTGATATCGCAAGTCGCCCCCGTAAAAAGCGCGCGCGATGTAATCAAAGTCGCCTGCTATTCGATATTCCGTCTTGAATCGCCCTACGCGCTGCACCACCGACTTGTTTAAAAAAAGCGCAGGATGTGCAGGCATCCAACCCCAAGCCAAGCGCCCAGGCGTAAAGCGATCTGAACGATAGCGCCGCACCATGCGCGTTTGATCTGTGGAATGGAAAAATGCAACGTCACCCAAGAGCGCATCCAACTCATACGCTTGCATCTGTTTTGCAACTAGCGATAAGACATGGCTTGATGCATACTGGTCGTCTGCATTTAAAAAGCAAACAATATCACCAGTTGCCCGATCAAGCCCTTTGTTCATCGCGTCATAGATGCCTTTATCTGGCTCACTCACAACATGCGCCAAATGATTTTGATAACGCTCCAAAATGGACAAAGTGTCATCGGTTGACCCTCCGTCAATCACAATGTGCTCAACCTTAGGCCAGTTCTGCATCGCGACAGACTTCAATGCCCGCTCTAAGCTATCGGCACTGTTGTAGCAAACGGTAATCACCGTCACAAGTGGATTTGTCACCATACTTCAGTAGCGCATAAATCGTCGTGCTATTTCTTTAGCCCACATCGGCACATACTGCTGCACCAAGCGACGCCCCATGACATTGGCAGCGGGCTTTAACCCGCCTTTGAAACTTGACTCAACCGCACGAACATCTTGCAAACAATTTTGCAAAATTAATTCATAGACCTCATAAATTTTTGCAGGCTCCGGGCACTCCGAAGTATAGAAAGTAGACAAACGATCAAACCTGCCGTTATCCAACAGTTGGAATTGATGGAAATGGTAAAAAATCAGCGCCGCACCTTCGACTGTGATGCAGCCTTGACCATCCGTCCCAAAACTATATTGCGCATAATTCCAAGGCGCAATTCCTGCGCCAGGATGCATCAAAATATGACAGTTGCTATAGCGCTCAGGCCATTCATCCAAGTATTTTTGGTCGCCCATCTTTCCGTCTTCTAGACGGTAGTAACACCATTCCAAGCATTGATCACGCCAGCGAGAAAGGCATGCCATACCTTGTTCGTCTCTTTTGAAGCTCACCCATTCGACGCAAAAACGACCGTTGACTTCACGCCCCTTCAGTCTCTCGGTAAACCGGTGCTCAATGATGGCAATTGAAGCGTCTGCAATTTCATCAAATAGCGGCTGCACATCCGAATAAAACAGTAAATCAGCATCTACATACGTTAAAAAGTCGATTTCTGGAAAATGATCCATCACATATGAGGTAAATCCCGATGAAAGCGTCCAGCAGTATTCAGCCACCCCTCGGTCAGCCTTTGCCTTCAACAGAGCCTCATTTTCAACTTCAGCCAATGTGATGCAATTCACGTACGGTAGCGCCAATGTCTCCAAAATATATTTTGTTTGCGCATCCATGCAGAGCACATGAATTTTCATACCCGTGCAATGACGCGACAAACTACGGATCATTGCCAAGCCCTTTAGCAAATAACCACTGTCAAACAGCGTGCAAAAATTGCGAGATATAGTTGTCATTGATGCAAGTGTTTTTTTAATATGGGCACGAGTTCTTGCATACGATTTGAATAAGTATGGTCGCGTAAAGTTCTGGCTTGACCAGCTTTTGAAATCTCTTCAGCTTCAAATGGATGTTCGAGATAGTAACGAACCAGATCTACCGCCTCCTCCTTACTTGAATAAGCTAAAACTTCCTTGCCAATATCAAATAATTCATGCAAATTATCTTTACGATCTGTCAACAACATTGCCCCCATCCCGGTAGCTTCGTAAAGGCGCATATTATTAGCGTAATTCTGCGCCACATTAATATGCCGATTAAGCGTAATTCGACTACGCGCCAATGCCTCGTACATATTCAACCCCCACACCTCACCGCCGTGACGCTGCCTAATAACTGAAGACTTAGATAAGCGATCAGCACCATACCCGAAGAAACGCATACTATCAACATTATGAGCAAGATACTCCATCAAAGGAATGGCGCCTTCATGGTGACGGCTAACCCCCCCCACAAAACTAAAATCAATATCTTTCTTTACTGAGTTAAGTAGTGAAAGAACGCGCTCATCAAAACCGATTTTGAAATATTCCGACCTCACACCCTGGTCTCGTAAAGTCTCTACGAAGTGTGGAAATGAAGTCAATATCAGATCATATTCACGGACAAAATCCTTCGGAGGCAATGGGCAAGCAATTTGCCCAACCACTAATTTGACATGTTTTTTTAGCTCTTTTAATACCGACGGAGGAAAAAATGATAAATCTTGGCAATAAATAACATCTGGCTTTGATAGCTTAATTTGTGCAACTGCAACCTCCATTAAGCCAGGAAGATTTGCCAAAAATTTACCAATCAGTGGCAATCTAAACATTCGATGTGGAATGCGCAGTGCCAAATTAGAAACATTCACGCCCCAGTCTTGAGCCCACTTTTTCTGTAAGGGCTCGCAATTTACAATCAAGTCGTTTGCAACACACCCCAACTTATTTAAGTGTCTGCTGTAAAAATCCGATGTGCCGAAGCAAGCATTGATCAATGATTCAAGCTGCTCATCATATGATCGATATGCCAGTTCTGGATCCGCCTCGTAAAAGCGAGCTAGAAAAGCAGCGTAATAAGTATCAACAATTGTAATCTTCATACAATAATAATTATGAACCAATTATTTCATTATAAGAACCGATTCGCACCAAGCTACCCTTCGATAGCTCCAATACTAAATCACAATATCTAAGTGTACTTAAGCGATGAGCCACAATGAAAAATGTAGCCTCGTCAGAGACTTTCAACAATGAATTCATTACCTTTTCTTCAGTGCTGGCGTCCAGTGCACTAGTTGCTTCATCCAATACAAATACTTTTTTATTTTTATAAATCGCTCTAGCCACACCTATTCGCTGCCTCTGCCCCCCAGAAAGCAACGCGCCTCGCTCACCCACTCTTGTCTCGTATTTATTAGGTAGCTCGGCTATAAACTCATCCAGACAGGCCTTACTCGCACTTTCCTTCACAAGAGAGAAATCAACAGTTTTACCTGGCTCGGAAAAAGCTATATTTTCGGCAACAGAACCATCCAAGAGATATATCGATTGAGGGACATGTGTAATGTGCTTCTGCCACCCCTTAAGCTCAGCTTCGCTGAGCGGTACGCCATCAATCAAGATACTTCCCGATTTAGGCTGTAACAAACCCATTAATATATCAATCAGCGTACTCTTCCCCCCTCCGGAAGAGCCAATAATACCAACTCTCTGGCCTTTACGAATGAAGAAACTAACCGCAGAGAGAGCGTCATTTTGCCCACCCAAATATCTAAAACTAACATTTCTAAATTCAATACTATGATTAAAATTAACTTCGACCTGATTACCATTATCAGGCAGCCACTGAGGTAACTCCAAAGTCTCGACACTTGAAATCAATGGCAAATAATGTGTTTGCATTGTACTGTATGAATTATAGATTTGCTGCATAACCGGCAGCAATCTTTGCGCACCTAGACCTAGAGCAGCCAGTATCGGAAAACTATCTTCTGCTCCTAAACCTCGCTTCGACACTAGATAGCCCGCTAGAGCAACAAGACATATTGCGAAAGCCTCAATCACCAATCGCGGCGACTGCCCAATAAATACAGAATAAGCCTGCGCGCCCCGAAGACGAGAATTAACTATTCGATACGAGTCGACACACATCTGTCGAACTCCAGACAATATGATATCTCTAATATTTCCAAACGCCTCCTGTAGAATTTTAATTAAGGCACCTGAATCACTATTAAGGATTTCACTTGTTTTTCGAGTTTTGACTTTAACAAAGAAAATCATCGATATATATGCCAATGCAAGCGCAAAAAATGCCGACACTGTTGCAAAAGGCTGGATAAAAACAAGACCTGAAACCACAAATATCAGAACCAGCCCACCGCCTATCATATTTACAACAGGCAATATTATGTTATTAATTAACAAAGCAGCCTTATTAATAATGCCATCAATCAAATCACTGCTATTCGACAATGTGATATTTTCATACGACTGACACAATGTTCTCTCGTATATTAAGGCACTTAACTCTCCACCAAGCCTAAATGTAAATTTATTAACAGCGTACAGATTTAGCAACCTAATTCCTGCAGAGACAACCCCCGCCAATGCAAATATTGTACAGACGTATATCAACATACTTTCATTATCAATATATCCAACTTTATCAACAAGTAAGGCATAGATTTCACTATCCCTTACTTTGTCAGGAGAAATCAAAATTGTAATGAAGGGCACAATGAGCCCAATTGTCGCAAGCTCTGCAACCGACATCAACAATGCCAGCCCAATTAGCAGAAAAAACTGCACTTTGCGCCTAAAAGTGAAATAGAACCATAGCCGAAATAAATACGAAATAATGCTATTTTTAATTTTCACCGATTAGCCTCTTAATTTTTGTTATAAATTTTAAATATCCACTTGTAGCTCTTAACACCATCAAGGCATTCATAGCCTTATTACATTCTGAATCTGAGTGCGCGCTTGTCGCCAAAACCCAATAATTTAAATATGCCTCCGACAATTCACGAGACTCTTTGTCATATAGCAAGTTATGTGCAACAAAAAACTCAAGCGCCTCTCTCTTTAAAACTTCTTTTGGAACATGGGAAGAACGACAATTTATAATAAAATTCTCATATTCACTTATTGTTTTTGCTTGACGGCAAAATGAAAAAGCTTGATGAACATGCAAAGCTGCACCAACTGAAGGCACACCAAGATAAGCTAACTCATGCGCCACCGTGCCATAAACAGTCACGCCGCAAACAATTCCTGCCTCAACCAATATTCGATTGTTATATGCTGAATCCAGCCATTTTAAATCTGGATATTTTTCACGCAGAACCTTAAGTGCATTGTCTTTAAGATCGAATTGGTTGGGATGCGGCTTTATGAAAAAATTAATCTTCTCTCTTCTAAGAATTTCAATTGTTTTAACAACCCACTCCCAGAAATCTGTAAATATAAAATCATCCCACACGTGAGGGCTATCATAAAAATCGTGTAAGAAAATCACAACAGAACCATTTAAAGAACGCAAATAGTCTGCATTTAGTCTTAAATCATCCCTCTCCTGATATGCTGACTGCCGCATGTAGCCAGTAGCTTTATCAATGCCACCTGACATTCTGAACTCAAGTATTGATTCTGCCTCTTTCATGTACTCAGATAACTTATCCTCTGGCAACTGATTTATAATTTTTTTGTAAAATCTAGCGTCAGGTGTGTGCCTGAAATGCTCAGAACTTAATTGAAGGCCAAACTGAAAGAAGTTCCCAAATGAAAAGACCGGAATATTCTGCTCAATTGCCACCCTAACAGATATACCATGTTCAATATAAGTTGAATATGTTGTAAAATAAATAGTAGGTTTACTTACTTTAAAATACTGCCTTACCCTCCTTATATCTCTAATCGCCTGCCAAATCAGGCGCCATATAAAAATATCATTCAAATTGAATGCTGGACTAGGTTTATACCTCAGAAAGCTATCAATAATAAGATCTCCGCACAAGATCCCTTCTATCTCAAATTCATCATACATCTTTGACGAATCAAGATTCCTGAAGCTTTTCCAATATTTGTATGCAGCATAAAGATCTTTAATGCTAGCTATTGGCGCTTGCAAAGAGCTAGAACGAAATCCGACTTCGTTTATTAAAGTGCCATATGCTGCAAGCCACTGCCTCATTATTAGCCAATTACATAAAAAACTTCTTTTTAATTCTGAGATTATAGAAAATCCAAAACTAGCATTAACAGATCGAACAACAAATGCTGAGGCAAATATATTTTTCGCTCCACCTCTTTGAATATCTTCAAGCAACGCCGCAGTTAACCCAAAATACAGCTGGTCATTTATTACCTCAACTGCTACAGTTTTTGAATTAGCACAAGAGGGCTTTAGCGCAGGGAATTTAAAAGTCTCTCTAGAGACTAATGATACAAATGCTGAGCTAGGAATTCGACCAAAAATTAAATGGGAAATTTTCTTAAGCATTTTATATTTATTTTACCCAAGATACTTCACTAAAGAATTGGCAATGTCACGGCCGTTAGCCTTAGAATCAAAATCTTTAACCATGACAGCATGCAAAGGGTCCACAACTCCTTTTCCTGTTTTCATTAGCAAGTCGTCTAAGCTATTTATCAAAGCATCATTATCTTCAGGCGAATTTTGCATCCATTCATCAAATGTTATTGATGCTTTAAATCGAGTTACACCTTGAAAATTGGCATACCATGCGTTACCAAAAATCATGCAAGGTTTGCCATAAAATAAGGCTTCCCATCCAGCCGTTCCCGTGATTGTAGCGACACCAATTGAATTTTTAATAAGTTCACGACTTATCGTAGCAGGTGAGACTAAGTGAACATTAGATAGTTGTTGCAACCTTGAGAAAAACAATGCATCTCTCTGCTGAGCAGTTTGTTTAGGATTTTCTTTTACATAAATTAAAACATCCTTTGGAATCAACAAGCTTAGTTGCTCCAGCGCCTGAATTTGGTCTGCGTACCGCCCATCCCCCCCCCCCATAGCTGAGGTCGTTAATTCAGGCTGCAAATGCAAAGGAAAATATATATATCGAGAATTTTTATTATACTCCTTTAGATATTTTTCTCTATTAATTCCATATGCTCTATTGTAGTGAAATCGGATTGCTGCTACAGGCATTCGCCATGGCTTTAAGCTTATCTCTTTTAAAAAATCTTTTAGCGTATACAGCCATTTGCTGCTGACATCATTCATATAGTACCAGTTCTCCGGCAATTTATATGATGATTTTACCTTTTCATTAATTTCTGGCTGGGCATCAAAGTCACCAAACGTTTCCATTGATTCACAAATCCAAAACCTATCCGACATCAAGAAGCATTGATGCAATATGATGGTTCTTATCTTTAAAAACTTTGCAATCAAATACAAAATATAGTCAAAACTTTCATGCGGAAGATTATGAAAAACAATCAATTCCGGCTTGTTTTTTATTAAAACATCATGAGCCCAATAAAAATAGTGCATAAACCCATTAAAAATCTCACTCTCTCTTGCATTAACAGTAACATAACGCCTAGAATTAATATCAGCATAACGTTGATAATTTTTGACCACGTATTGATATGAGCCATCATTCAACGCTAAACTTGTTGGCCCAACCCCTTTAAGTTTAAATGCGTATAAGTCATCCCATTGAGTATCTGCCAATTTAGAATTGGCAACAATATGTACCAAATTGAACACCTGAGCCAATGCATGATGAATATCTTCACCAAAGCCAACAACCATAACATTCGGCTTATTATCAAATATTCTTATTGAATTTTCAGTCATTATCTTTGGGCAATGGGTATTAAGCTTTACGAGCGGATCAAATCACCAAAACACGCCCAACTAACAGGCTCACCAAAGCTAACGTCTTTCACGATCCGTTGATTTAATACACGGTCAATTTCACGTGGCATCAAGCCAAAACCAGGTCGAACACTACGTATTGAATCTGCTGTCACCACGTCTCCAGCCTTGAGATCTCGGACAAAATATAGCGAGCGTCTAAATTTAACGTTTCCCTGCTCGCTTGATTTCCGTCCGTAATCAACCCTACCCAAGGCCTGCCATGCTGTTTTGACCCCTTGGCACAGTGCTGCCATATCGGTTGGCTCTAGTGAGAAGCTGTCATCAGGCCCACCGCCATTGCGGTCTAAAGTGAAGTGCTTTTCGATGATGCTTGCACCTAACGCAACACTAGTGATAGCTGTAGTGTTATCCAAGGTGTGATCCGACAAGCCAGTAACCAAACCGTACTTCTGCATCATGTCAGGGATGGTATGTAAGTTGTAATCCTCGGCAGGCGCAGGATAGCCACTAACACAATGCAACACAGCAAGCTCTTGGCAGCCGCCAGCTCGAGCTGCATCAATTGCCTCTTGAATTTCTTCAGTATCAGCCATACCAGTCGAAATAATCATAGGCTTGCCGGTACTGGCTACATAGCGAATAAGTGGTAAATCCACCGCTTCAAACGATGCAATTTTGTATGCCGGTGCGTTGAGGTCTTCCAGCAAATCGACTGCTGTATTGTCAAAGGGCGAGCTAAAAATAGTAATGGCCTGTTTGCGCGCATGTTCAAACAAGGGTTTATGCCATTCCCAAGGCATTTGAGCCTCTTGGTACAGCTGATACAGATTTTTCCCGTCCCACAGCCCCCCATGAATTTGGAAGTCTTCGGTTTGGCAATTTAGGGTAATCGTATCGGCCGTATAGGTCTGCAACTTGACAGCATCTGCTCCAGCCTTTTTAGCTTCGTCAATGATTCGCATTGCGACATCCAGCCGACCATTGTGGTTAGCGGAGAGCTCAGCAATAACAAAAGGCGCGTAATCAACACCAATAGGACGGCCATTAATTTTTATTTCTGGAAAATTCGACATGCTTGAACCTTTTATATCACTGATGGCCACTGACTGGCCAAGAGCCCAAAACACAACACATCATGGTAAAACTGACCATCAAAATGTTGTTGACACAATCTACCTTCTTGGCGAAAACCAAGCTTTTCATGAAACCGAATCGAACGCTCATTAGACGCCAAAGCTTGGCCGCAAAGCTTATGCAATCTTATGGTTTTAAATGCGTAGGTCAATGCAGCCAAGCCTAATCCTGCTCCAGAGCCCTTTGGCGCGTCTGATGCGAGATAAAAGCCCCAATCAGCAACACCACCTTGGGCTACTTCATTGATTTGAACAAAACCTACTGGCACCCCTGCTCGCTCATGAATTAGAAGGTGACGAGCATCATCTTGTGATGCACTCGCAAACCACCGCGCGTGCTCGTCCAAACTGATTTCGTGCTGTGTAAACATGTGCATGCGAACGTCTGGATGATTGCGCCAGCGCAGTACGTCGGCCAAATCTCCGATAGTCATTGGACGAATAATTAACTCAGAGTTGTCAATCACACCGTTCCTTTATCGCTCGCAACACTCTAGCAACACCTTCACCATCTACCAAGTTACTGGCTATTGGCCCCATGCCCAATAAAGGAATCATGTCTAAGCTATCAAGTCCGCCTAGGTCTAGCAACTTAGCGGCCCCAGCATCAACCAGAACTTCAGCCAAATGTCGTTGGTTGTCAGCTAACACCAACATAAGCGTAGGTAACCCCAAACAGCAACGCTCCCAGGCAGTCGCGCCCGCAGCCCCAATAGCCAAATCACTGTCGGCCATCAGCTGCGCCATGTTGCCAACGCCAGACAAAATTTGCGTCGGAAATGGTAGCGTTAGAGCTTGGTTTTTTATTGTGTGTAAATGTGGTGCCTTGGGGCCCATAACCACAACCACACGACAGTCGATAGGTAAAACGCAGCGAGACAATGCATCCAACACTTGGCCTGTGGCGTTATCTTTATCAACGCCTCCCATGGTCACCAGCACTTGTCCAAGAGCTGGCTGTGCACGACGAAGCAGGCTGTAAGGTCTCAAGGCAACAAACTCAGGGCGAAGCAAAGCGTACATCGAACCACACAGCACACGACAGTCGCTGGGCACGTGAGGCTGGTAATCTGTCGCATCTCTACCCAAAGTTTGGTCAAGCAAAATATCAGCCACATGGGCTCGGTCCGCCAAATCATCAATGACCATCAAATACTGATAAAAATCGGTTAACTGCCGTTCCCACTGTGCATCCAACGCATAGTGGTCCACTACTAGCCAGTCTGGTCGAATAGACTCCAATAGCGAGGCACAAACTTGTGCGTCTCGCGATTGGCTCGAACCTAGCCAATGTGCATGAGCAGTTTCACCAGAACCGTAGTTAGCGACAGAGTCCATAGCCAATACGTGGACCTGAAAACCTTGATCGCGAATGTAATCAATGAGGTGGCCTTGGTGCGCACGACATATAAACTGACACTCAGCCCCCCGCTCGACCAGCGCATGCCCCAAAGTCAAGCAACGCATTACATGTCCAGTGCCGATGTCTATCGATGCGTCGGCGCGGAAAACTATGCGCATATCAGACGGCAAATGGCTGACGCACAGGTACCCCTGCAGCAGCCAGAGCCATCTTGGCTCCTGCAGGCGTTTGTTCAGTGAAATGAAAAATGCTTGCGGCAGCAACAGCTGAGGCCCCGGCATCTTTGACAGCTTGCACCATATGCTGGTAATTGCCAGCGCCGCCCGAAGCAATCACAGGAATATTGACCGCATTCACAACCGTCTCAATCAAGCCTAGGTCATAACCCTGCATGGTTCCATCTCGGTCAATTGAGGTAATGAGTATTTCACCCGCACCACGATCCTCCAACTCACGAACCCATTCAACCACCTCGCGACCGGTGGGTTGTAAGCCTGCTTGGCTGAAACACATCCAGGCATCATTCTGAAAACGTACATCCACACTGGCAACCACGCACTGAGCACCGTGCCTGTCGGCAATTTCGTTGATGAAACTAGGGCGAGCATAGGCGGCTGTGTTTACAGCCACCTTATCAGCTCCGGCTCGCAGCAAGCGCTGAACTTGATCAAGTTTTGTAATTCCACCGCCTATCGTTAAAGGCACAAAACAATCTTGACCAAATTCTGCAATCGACTCAAAGTCAGGGTCATCAGAAGACAGGTGTGCCACGATATCTAAAAGAGCCAATTCATCCACTTCGCGTTGGTTGTAGACCTTGACAGCTGGTAGCACTGGCCCCACACGGCGCCAACTGTCAAAAGCCACCCCCTTCACCAAGCCAAACTGTTTCCATAGCAAAGTCGGTATCACGCGCACCTTCAGCATACCGGCCCTTCAATAAAATTTTTGATTACTTTAAGGCCGGCTTTGGAACTCTTCTCGGGGTGAAACTGCGTACCCCATACATGGCCTCGACGTACAGCGGCTGTTACTCTGATACCGTAGTCTGTGGTGGCAATGACATCGGATATATCTTGTGCGTCAAAAGCGTAGCTATGGACAAAATAAAAGTCTGTTTCTGCAGGAATTTGTTGGAACAACGGATCAGCATCACTGCTGCTAGTTACGGCATTCCAACCTGCGTGGGGCACACGCAATTGGCAGCCTAAAACACTCAAATGCTTGACGTTACCCGGCACCAATCCCAAACCTGCAACCGACTCACCATTAACAGCACCTTCCGTGCTGCTGTCAGCCAGCAATTGCATGCCTACGCATACACCGAGAAGCGGTCTGCTATAGCCCAACACCTCTTCTTTGATGGCTTCAATCCAATGCCCGACCTCCAGCATTCGCACGCAGTCGGCAAAATTGCCAACGCCTGGAAGTATTAGGCAGTCCGTCGCATGCATATCTGACGCTCGGTCAACTAGAACAGGCGTAACTCGCAAGACCTCCAAAGCCCTAGCTACAGAACCTAAATTTCCTACGCCGTAATCAATGACCCCGACTTTCATTCTTTAGCTCTCAGACATTGTCGTAGTTGATTTTTGTTAAATTGCCCTTACGGTCCTTGATCAAAGCGCCGCTGACATCGCGTTTAAAAATTTTCTTATTCGTGAATTGATCGCAAATCTTGACAAATTCATCTACAGATATATCTAACGGCTCCAATGTATTCTCAAGTGTTTTACCGAGATATTCCCATGGAAACTGGCCATCCAGCCGTTTGACAATTGACAAGCCCAACTCTCGTGTCAATCTTCCTCGGCGAATATGCAAACACGCATGGTCTGTGGCACGACCAAAACCGAACTTTAGAAACTTAAAATATTCGTGTATCGCAACCTGATGATTATCAAGATTTTCATAGTTCACCATTGACCCAAGCGTTGGATGAGGAGGAACCTCAAAGCCATATGCTTGAGCTACGAGCGTATTTGACAACCCATCCCAAGGAAGGTAATGACCAAGGAAAAGGCCTGTCACACCAACCCTCTTTAGGTCTGAATCTTCCGGATAAACATAGGGAATCAAATCTTTCGCACGTATTCCTTCATAGCCTACAAGGTCAGCAACGCGCATCCCAAGCAATCCACCGAACTCTTCCAACCAAGCCCGATCCAGAGTATTATTTTCGGCTGCACCAGCAGGTCCCCCATATTCATTTTGAGAATTCTCACCCCAAACAATCAATGGAATATTAAATTGAACTGCAGCACGCACTGGTATAGTGAAAATTCCAACATGCTCAGCCCAAGAAATATCACCAACTTGCGTCAATCCAATCTTATTTAATTTGGAACGAACCAAAGGATTTGGAGAGAATTCAACATAATCGACCCCAAGTTTTTTGATATTTTCAATGTTGCGCCGACCTATATCTGTCACATCACAAGTCGTTGCCGTGACGCACAATGGATTCATGCCAAGCTCTAGCATTTGCAGGACTTGAAACGTACTATCTTTACCGCCGCTAACTGGAACAATGCAATCCCAATTGCTCTCACTTTTATTTCTGTATTTATCTAATATTTCAACCAATTGGGCTCGTCGCTCAGACCAATCAACCTCTTTTCTATTCTCATAACTCCTACAAGCATTGCATACGCCCTCTTCATCCAAATGCAAGTCTGGCTTGGTGGACGGCATCACACATTTCTTACAATAAGTAAGCATCTTTCAACCTTTTTATTTCAATTTGATTCTAAAAATCTAAACTTAAACTCAGCGACCTTCCAGTCTTCAACCGTATCTATGTCCTGAACCCTTTCTCGGGGCAGCATCACAGGCACTGAGTTTTGTCCGAATATCGTCAAATGGCTAAGCCATGCACTAGACTGCCCCCAATAGAACTGACCCGCGTCATGGAATACCTCTTCCAAATCTTGCGAGCGGGTATTAAAGTGTTCTGGGCTCAACATTTCCACTCGCTCGTCCGATCGAATACGAATTGCGCGTTGAATTGGAAAAGGATAACTGGTCACAGTAAATGCATATTGAGCATTCGATTGCTGCAACATTTCAAATCCTTTTCGCAAGTCTTGGGCCCGCACAAATGGCGCGGTCGCGTAAAGGCAGCAAGCATATTGCACAGGGCCAACTTGCTCGCTCATATGGTGAACTGCATGGGCCACAACAGGAATAGTTCCCGTGTAATCATCCGACAATTCCTGTGGACGCATGAAAGGCACTTCTGCCCCATGAGCACGAGCGACATCGGCAATTTCTTCGTCGTCTGTGCTTACTATGATGCGGTCAAAACAGTCAGAAGCCTTGGCAGCCTCGATAGACCAAGCAATCATGGGCTTGCCACAAAATGGCTTGATATTTTTACGAGGTATGCGCTTGCTGCCACCGCGCGCTGGAATAATGGCCAATCTCATCAGCAAAGCACCTGTTCAAGCACAGCCACCACTCGGTCTTGCTGAGCCTCGGTGAGAGTTTGATACATAGGAAGGCTGATGGCTTGAGCGTAGTAGTTTTGTGCCTCAGGAAAATCGCTTGGCTTGAAGCCCATGCGCTGATAGTAGGGTTGCATATGCACCGGTATGTAATGCAAATTCACACCAATACCCTGCTCTCGCAGCGCCTCAAACACCTGCCGATGACTCATGGTCAGTTTGTTCAACTGCAAGCGCACGACATACAAGTGAAGCCCAGAGTAACTATCAGGGTGTTGCCACGGCAAAGCCAGTGGCAAATGAGCCAACAAGGCGTCGTAGCGCTTAGCCAGTACGTGACGCCGTGCCACGTAGTCATCAAGACGCGTCATCTGGCTTACACCCAAAGCAGCCTGCAATTCAGTCATGCGATAGTTGTAGCCTAATTCAATTTGCTGATAGTACCAAGGCCCATCGGGTTCGTGCGTCATATGCGCCGGATCGCGTGTAATACCATGACTGCGCAGCAAGGCCATCTTATTGGCCAACTCATCACTGTTTGTCAACGCCATGCCGCCTTCGGCTGTCGTGATAATTTTGACCGGATGAAAGCTAAACACCGTAATGTCGCAGAACCGCCCATTACCAATAAATTCGTCTTGGTAACGCCCACCAATAGCGTGCGACGCATCCTCGATGATCTTAAAACCATACTCTTGACTTAAAGCGTATATAGCAGCCATGTCACAGGGCTGCCCACACAAGTGCACTGCCACCAATACCTTTGGCAATTTACCCTGCTTCTTGGCCTGCTGCAGTTTACGCTCCAATGCTTTGGGGCATAGGTTGTAGGTGCGAGGATCAATGTCTACAAAATCGACCTGGGCACCGCAATACAAAGCGCAATTAGCAGAAGCCACAAACGTAACGGGCGTCGTCCAAAGCCAGTCACCCCGTCCCAGCTCCATGGCCATGCATGCAATGTGCAAAGCCGATGTGGCACTGTTAACGGCCAAAGCAAACTGAGCACCCACATGTTGCGCTACTAACTGTTCGAAACGAGGGACCTGTGGTCCTTGCGTCAGATAGTCAGACTGCAATACAGCAACAACCTCGTCGAGGTCCGCTTGGGTAATGTCTTGTCGACCATATGGAATCATTTGTTTGTTCATTTAGATCAATTCTCTGTCAAGAGTATTAACAAGACCGCAAAGAAAGATTAGGGGGACTTAACTGCTCGACCACAATTATGGTCTTGCCGAAAGAGCAGGCATTACCACTTAACAGATCGTTTCTTGATCGCGAAAGCGCATTCTTGTCGTAAATACTATATCCGTAAGCGGCCTTTAATTCGGTGATGCCATGCACCAAAGGCATACCTGTTACCGCTGTTACCAACATCCCCCTGGCCCACACTGGCCCCTTAAAATCAGCGACATCGTTATCAAAAACCTCTTTAGGAACAAACAACAATGAATTGCTTGCTGTAAGTTTTTCTCGCATTTGCAGCATTGCAATCTCCGATTTTAATACCGTTAGAGGACGATCTGTTGCTGCATCAAAACTCACACCTAAACGATTAGCATTGCCAATACTGGCCGGCTTGGGTACACTAGGCAACGAACTTATTTGAACATACGGACCAAATACAAAACTATTGACGACATACTTAATATCGGGCTTAAAAAAATTAAACTGAACTTTAGGAACGAGTACAGTTACAAACGCAAAAATAATTCCCCATTTATACTCATGAATCCATGAGGCTTTATTTTTCTGCAATTCACCATTACGCCATATGGACGCAAATATAAAATAAGTCAACAAAATCAACTGAGAATCCAAACCATAAATAAAATAATATAAATCTGAAGAATTCATCTCTGGACCAAAGATGAAAAATAGAACAATAGACAACACAGATGCAAAAGCCGAAAAAATGAATTTAATAATATTGGAATTTCTTGAATAAATATAGAACACAATGCAAGCCACCATTGACAGCAATACAACCAAAATCTCATTTCGAACAAAATATTCTTGTACTAGCATCGCCAATAAAGCGTTAGACCGAGAAGTCATACTCTCAACTATTGAACTAGCTTGCGCTTTAAAAGGCACGCCATAAGTAAATAAACTCTTATATCCAATAAAGAACAATGACCAGAATATGCCAAGCAGGTAAACCTGCAGGCTTCTTGGATTTTTTAACCACAAAAAACACAACACCAACCCGACAAAACCCACCCCTGTACTCACCTTACCCAAAGCAAGCAAGAGCCCCATAATAAATATATAAATATAATCTCTGTTAGTTAGTATCGTATCTTTAAATAATGTTCGAAACACCATTGGCATGAAGAGTATATTGATTAAACTTGTAAACCAAAGACCATGGGAGCCAATAGCATGCCATGTACCAATCGCCACAGGTATAAAAAAGAGTAACGACAAGGCAAAAAACCGGATGCCAATGCCTTGACTTGCAAAGGCTACGATCATGACCAACGCTGAAATTAGCAAGAATTCTTTATAAGAGTAAAGCAAGCCATAACTATCCCAAGGGTCCAATCCAGTCAACATTAGTATGGCGGCATCCACATAATGGCTGAGAACATGGTAAAAAGTAACGGGCACCCCATGCTGACCTATACTTGGCCACCCATTATTCAAAATACTTTGAATCAAAGTAACATGAAAAGCTGTATCTTGGTGCCAACCTAGTCCCGACTCCGCTTGAAGCAAAGGGAAAGTCGAAACATATGCTGAAAACTCCCTACTGGGCGAATATGCAAAAGCTGCTAATAGCGCCGTACAGGCCAATGCATAAATATACCAGCGACGCCCCAAAGCAAATGAAGACCACTCAAGAGACCTTAGCAGTGGAGTTGCCATCAAAGCGAACAGTACAGCTATAATAACGGCCGTTAGGAGAATAGCCCATGCCGTGAACTGCACATACACACATAATGCATATACAGTTTTTAAACACCATAAGCCAATCACCAAGACTAGCGCTAACGAAGTCAAATCAAACTGAACTTCATCAAAATTTTTATGATGGACATTCAACTTCAACACCTTTGCTTATACCAAAACCTCAAGCGTATCCTCAATTACTCTTAACTGATGATCCTCTAAACCAATCCATAATGGCAAACGCACCAATCTGTCAGAAATGTCCGTCGTTATTGGTAACGCCTGTACTGCACGCCCTACGCGCGCCCCATAAGACGTGTTGTGTAATGGAACATAATGAAAAACGCAATTAATATTGCGGTCATTCATAGCTGAAATAAATGCAGTTCGCTCTGCTAAACTGTCCATTAGAAGATAATACATGTGCGCGTTATGCTTAACCTCTTGTGGCAAGCGTGGTCGCCTAATACGCCCGTTTGATTCCAAGTTGACAAATGCCTGTTGATAAGTATTCCAAATTGCCAAACGCTTACTAGTAATATTCTCTGCGTCTTGTAACTGAGCCCATAAGAACGCTGCGATTATTTCGCCCGGCAAATAACTAGACCCTACATCTACCCATGTGTATTTATCTACTTGCCCTCGGAAAAACTGGCTACGATTTGTACCTTTCTCACGAATAACCTCTGCTCGATTGGCATATTGAGGGTTATTTATCAACAGCGCCCCCCCCTCACCTGATATTACGTTTTTGGTCTCGTGAAAGCTGTAACAACCTAAATCACCTATAGACCCCAGCGCCCGCCCTTTGTATGTAGACATTACACCTTGCGCTGCATCTTCTACCACCGCCAAGTTATGTCGTTTTGCAATGTCCATGATGGTATCCATCTCGCAAGCTACCCCAGCGTAATGCACTGGGACAATGGCTTTGGTTTTTGGCGTAATGGCTGCTTCAATCAATCGCTCGTCAATGTTCAGCGTGTCTAGGCGAATATCTACAAAGACAGGCACGCCTCCACGCAACACAAACGCATTGGCAGTGGACACAAAGGTGTACGAAGGCATGATGACTTCATCACCAGGCTGAATATCTAGCAGCAAAGCCGCAATCTCCAATGCTGCCGTGCACGAGTGCGTGAGCAAAGCTTTCTTTGTGCCTGATTTTTTTTCTAGCCATTCGTGACAGCGCTTCGTAAAAGGCCCGTCACCAGCCAACGAACAGTTGGCATGAGCCTCAGCTATGTAGCCGATTTCTTGGCCCACCATGTATGGCTTATTAAATGGTATTTTCATTATTGAAGTTATTTTTAAATAAGCAACAAGTCATCATTCTCGGGTGATTTGAATTTTTGACAATCTAAATTTGACGTATCGATTAATTTTTTTATAATTACCTGATAGGCAGACTCGCTTAAATGACTGTGCAAGGGGATAAAAATAAACCGCTCTTTCAATGCTCTTGCCCCCGGCAATTCAACACCATTCTCAAATGCCAAATCTCGTAAATTGGTGGTATTGCTTTCAACACCTATTGAGAATAAAGCCTCACGAGAATCTTCTGTTGATTGAACTGGCAATACGAACTGCCAATAAGTATTGAAATTCTTCGCCTGTTTCGAAGATTTAATTTTATTTTCTTGAGTAGAACAGAGTGATTCAATCGCCTTTATGAGTCGAGTCGCCATTTCTCTTCGAGCATGAAGTCGTTGAGGAAGCTGAATGAAGTTACGCAACATCACCCGACACTGCAGGGTAGTCACCTGCTCAAAGTAATAAGAAGGTAATTGACCCGAACGAACGAAGGGAATTCCAGGACCAAGTAAACGGTCAAAAGTTTCACGGCTTAGCGACTTCAAAAGCTTCAAAGCAGGCCAAGTGCCGAATTTGAAGACCCAGCGTCCCAAAGCCAGATTCCAAATAAAAGTCTTAAGCACCACAGCACGAATACGATGCGAATCGGGCGCTGTCAGTGCTTGACTTTGTTCATCAAGCGCGAGGCCCAGCTCCTTATGTTTGGTGATGGTAAAGGCTCCGTTATACCCATCAACGTATTTCAAAAGAGATGCACTATAGATGGCAACATCACCCCAAGCACCCAGCGAAACACCGTTTGACTCACTGCCTATGTTGTGCGAAATGTCTTCAATCACCCTGACCCCGGCTTCACGACAAAGTTTGATTGCTTCGTCAACTCTCGACACATAGCCAAAGAGGTGTGTCAACAAGAAACAACTGGCACCACCTTGTATTTTCTCCTTCAAATCTTTTAAGGACGGACCAAAGGTATCCGTTTCTATATCTACAAATACGACTTCATGCCCCAGGGATTCAATAACCTCCACCATGGGACCAATGGTGATGGGTGTCATTAATATCTTTGAATTATCGGGCAAACGCATGCCTTTCAGCACGGCATGCAAACTGGTTCTCGCGAATGGAAATAACGTTACGCGGTGACCTGGGAACATCTGCTCCACGGCAGCCTTTAGCGGGGCCTGTTCAAGCTCAGGCGCCCCCCTCAAATCGCTGGGGAAAAATAACGTTCTCACATAATCCCATGCATTTTCAATTAAACGGTGTCTTACATTACCTCTACTGATAGCCATTGCAAACCTTTTACATAATGTGTGTTTCGGCCCAATTGCGTGCAATTTTCGACGCATGCGCCATTGTCAAGAAAGCGACCGTTGTGCCAGGGATTGAAGGGAAAGCGGCACTGTCAACCACAAAAACTCCGGGCAAGCTTCTTAGTTCCCCCTGAGGGGTACAAGTGAGGTTGTTGGGTTGATCATTCTCACACATCGCAAGGCTACCACCAAAATGCCACCCACCTAATTTATTGCCGCGGAGTATATTGCCGAGCCAGTCACTTCCTGGGATGTAACTCATATTCAATTGCTCCGCATTTTTGCGCATTGCAGCTCGCACTGCTCGCTTCCATTTAATGTCGCTTGACGGAATGGACTCTTCAATCCGAATCTGATCTCGCGAAATTGAAGTCTTTGATGAGACCGCAGAGCTGCATGTCATAACTGATGGAGTTTGTAAAATTGAGTGCACATTTGTTAGTGCTATATAAAACCTCTCTGAAATTCGATTAAGCTGCTTAACAAGCACGGATGGCAGTCTTTGAGCAACTGTCTCCAGAACATGTCGATTTACAGCGCTAATTTGTGTGTGACTCCAAAGCCCAGAAAAATCAGAATTTCGAACTTCCATAAAGAGTTCAGGCAGATTGTTACGACGGCGAAGTTCAAGTTCTGGTGATGATTCCGGTCCATTACCCACAAATCCTTGAATTAATCCAGTTGCACTATGTATCTGATACTGACTCTCAAGCCCAGACCGACAACTGCGATGCGCAATGCCCGTAGTATTTATACAACCCGCAGCCAAAAAAACTGCATCGTATTCACCATGTAAAGCTAACCCCTCTCCCCTGATTACAAATACCTGTACTCCGTTGGATGTCTTGATTAATGAGTGGACATAGGTCGAGTTTACATAATTAATTTGTCCTAATTTTCGAAAAATATTAAACGCAGAGGCTGTATTGAAAGGCATCACCTGAGGACCAATATCCCCCAAGTGGACTGCAATTCTAGAAAACCCCAAAATCGCTTCTGCTTGGTCATCCTCTTTATAACCATGGGCCTTACCAACGGTCGGTGGGACCAATGGCGACCAGGGCGCTAACAAGTCGTTCGCACCAATCACACCGACTTCTTTCAAGACATATTCATAATCCTGCGGTAACGGAACACTCTCCCTGGGCCAATGGACCAAGTCCTCGGTCCTTGGGGCCAGCACGGCACCGCTGTAGACATTGCTGAATCCGCCGTAGGCATGAGAAGAGCACATTCTTTGGGAATCCAACCTCACTGGCCAACGAAGATCATTCAAACCATACGGGAAATAACTTCCTTGACAACTTTTGCTGTTCAGAATGGGATTATTAGGCTGATTGGGGTATGAAGATGTCAATCCAATATCAATCACGTCAATTTGAAGATCATGGAATTTCGTGAACACAAAACAAGCACCTAAGGCAGCATGCCCCGAACCAACAACGGCAATACGTCGTTTTCTACTCATAATATTAACTTGATTTATCCGTTGTCAGTGTTTTTATTCGGCGACAAGGGTTTCCAGCCCACAAAGAGTGTTGATCGGTTGATTTCGTCACAACGGAACCGGCTCCCACCATGCAGTGCGAGGCAACATTTACGCCAGGCAATAGCAAACTGCCTGCACCAATCCACGCCCCATCACCAATTTCAATCTTTGCACGAACTTTATACAACTTTCCCAACGGGCTATCACAGGGTGTTCCCGTGTGAGCCATCAAAATACAGTTATGAGATATGGTCACATCATTTCCAATGTGAATCAATTCAGGAAAGTTTGTATCACAAATAACATTAAATCCGACGTAGCACCCCCTTCCTACCCTAACTCCACAAAGGCGCAAAATACCCACCCTCATTACTGAAAAGGGAAGCAATGACATTCCAAATAGCATCAGGTATCTGCGGAATGCCGCCAGCATAAGGAATTTGACTTGATTCATAACGAAGTCCGAAATTGCAGTTTCACTTAAAAACCAAATATTTTTGCATGAAATAAAAATATACAGCCATCAAACAATTGGCAATTATGATTGAATAAACATGATTTAAAGTCAATTCATCAAGAAGGAATGACATAAAAGACATGCTAAAAAAATAGCCCATTAAATAGACGGCAAGATATTTAGAAACAGCCAGCAGGGGATTGGCTTTGCTATTGAATACAAAAGTTCGATTAACAAAAAATGTAAAAAAAACAGACGACCAATACAATACACTCATCGAGATTTTGGGATGCATCCCAAACTCAACAAATATTAGGTACAACGAAAAACCAATCGCATTGGTCAAAGCTCCAGAAATAATAAATTTTAATTTTTCAGAGTTATTAAGCCACTTCATATCCATACCAGTTTTATTGGTGAGCACCTCGAGCACGAGTTATCTTGTGGCGCTTAAAAATAATGAATAAGCCTGTAAAAATGGATCAATGCATAACACGAAAATCATTATCAAGCTTGGCACATCATTAAATATCTAACTTAAATGCCTTCGATAGCCGCCAAGCCAAATCCTGTTTTCCCATACCCATTTCCGTTATAGAGCATATATATCAACTCGTTATGCTTAAATACAAACGGATATTCAATCATTTCAGAGTCCCACCCACTGGTAGATACATCAATTCCAGATTGATTCAAATCCAAAATCCAATTTACTCTATCACATGATCGGGCATAGCCGATTCGATATTTTTCTCCTGCACCACTTCGATAAGAAAACCACATTCCAACATCACCACCATCATTAACAAATATGGATGGCCGAGAAAAGGCTTGAGCAATTCCAATTTCGTATGGAACTGCAAGACCTGTACGATTCCAAACATTACCATCGAGAGAGGTGGCATGTTTTATAACATGAATCATCTCACCATTACCAGCATCCCACATGCGCGTTGATCCATACCACATGTCGTACCCACCATTAGGTTTGGCCTCTACCCAAGGGTAAGACAAGCTGATGGGGTCTGTCGAATCTGACGACAAAAAAGGCTGCTCTGCGTCAAGTTTCAGGGTGAGATCAGGGGTGACAACCAGTCGCCCGATATCACCTCTCCAATGACGCCCATTGGGGTTTTGCCAACCCATAAACAACATGTACCTCACACCGCCTGCAACATAACAGTTGCCGATACTGACGCCATCAGAATAAAAACTACCCTCTGCACCGTGCTCAAAAAATGGATCGCAGTGATCATTGACAACTTTACGTTGAACGATATCAATGTCCACTGCCCCTACAGAAGACCGATTCGCTTTATCACGTCCGCTGTAGAAAATGCGATAAACGTCCCCTGCGAGGTGGACGGGCAATGGATTCGCTGCATGAGTTAACAACTTCGGATGACGATTGGCGCCTCCAGGGGTATAGAGCAACCCCAGCTTTTTCCATTGGTCCTTCATATGCCCCTCAATCGAGAGCTGGGCACTTTTGAGCGCTCTGTAGCGACACCAATATAGACACCTTCGGGAGCAGCATCTTCGAGCAGTAGCGCTCCAGCGCCGACAACACATTTATCCCCGATTTTAATGTGATCACGCAATGTCGCGTTCACGCCAACGAAACACTGCTCACCAATTTCCACCCCACCGGAGATGACCACATGCGATGCAATAAAGGTGTGATCATGAATTACTGAATGGTGGCCGATATGGTTACCGCTCCACAAAATCACGTTGTTGCCTATCGTAACGAACGGTTGAATTGTATTGTCTTCAAAAATGAAACAGTTTTCGCCGATTCTTCCTTCATTGAGCACGGTTGCACGCGAGCTGATGAAGCTCACGAGTTTGTAACCCATTTCCTTTGCAACGAGATACTTCTCTTTACGGACAAAATTCAGCTTCGAGTAACTCAGTGCAATAAAAAAATCATAAGAATTGGGCGGATAGTTTTTGGCGACATCCTCAAACGCGACAACCGGCAAACCGCAAAGCTCAGATTCCTTGATGTAGTTTGCATCTACCGTGAAGGCAACGACTTCGTAATTGGAATCCGTACTGAAGTAGTAGTGCGCCAGTTGCGCGATGTCGCCAGAGCCAAAAATTACAAGCGGCTTTTTCATGGCATCTTCCTCACCAGAATCGTAAACTCATAAAGACCATAGTCATGAAGCAATGCGACCTGACGGGAATAGCGACGTTTGCACAAATCAAACAAGCGACATGGGTCTGCATAATAGAGATAGTCCCGCTTCTTGTCCTCGTCTGAGTACGAGGTCAAGCAGTTGAACGCGAATCCAAGACTGCTGGTTCGGTCAAGAACATTCAAGGTGGCCTGCAGGTAATCAAACCACTCTGCATCCGAGCGCCCCAGTCGTACATTAAAGATACCACTGGCTAAGCCATAGTCAGCCACTACGTCTGGCTCTGCCGCGGTAATGAAACGAGCTTGACCGGCAGCAGCGGGCCGTTGCTCTGCCACCTTGATCATTTCCTGGGATACATCCACCCCAAGATATGTGCAGTTTGCGTGATTGTCTCGCAGATAGTCAAGCAAGGCGCCGTAGCCGCAACCCAAGTCGTTCAGGGATAAATTGGGCATCCTGGGGTCAATGATTTTGCACAATTGCGCAAATCTGACCATCTGACTCTCCTCACCATTCCAGTCGACCCCGCGAGGCGTATCACCGTGCTCCGCAAGCTTTTCAGTGTAGTAAGTCGCGACATCTACGAGCAAGTTCGATACTTTCACTTTTATTTGCCTTTTATCTTGATTGTTTGGACCCAGCCTCAATTACAAAACCAATAAATTATTCGAAGAGGGAAATGCGTTCTGTAACCAGTGCAGAGGAAGTACGGTCATGTAAATTCCTTAAGTGACAGTCCCATCATTAGGTTCTGTCATTCAAATATTGATCAATCGATATAGGCTCCTGATAGTTAAACCCAAAAATCTCTTTTTGAACTGGCTCGAGATCGGCGCTCTGCATAAGCTCAGGAAGTTTAATCTGTTGCTTAAAATAAGGAATGGTAAAAACGTGGTTGACCGCACGTCGCTCCACATTCGTACGGTTGAATCCGCCACTGTGGAATAGCATGCAATCCAATAAAATGTACTGACCAGCCTTGGCCAAAACTTGCAAGGCGTTCCTCTGAATATATGGTGCAGACGGGAAATTTACTGCTCTATGTGATGCTGGCAAGACAAATGTTGAACCGTTTTCATGCGTGAAGTCATCGACACAAAACAGCGCGTTGACAGCCAAAGGAGTATTGGAAACATAGTGTTGATAGGGCAAATCGCGATGCCACGCCCCTTGGTTGTAAGTTTCGCTAGGTGGGTTAATCACGCCATTTTGCTGATTTAAGATGAATTTCCCACTAATAAGCTTACCCAATACACTCAATAGGTTTTGATTGGTGGCCAGGCGAACAAAAGCAGAATCACCATGCGCCAGCGGAGCCCTTACCGTATGGAATTCATTCGCACTTCGTAGGCGTTCTTCTCCGTACTTTTGCACGTAATCGGTGCGTGTTCGGTTAAATGCCTCGGACAATTGATTTAGCTCGTCAGCAGCATAACCAGAGTCGAGAACAGCATAACCAATTCGACGAACCTGTTCAGCAACTTCATCCAATTCAGATCCAGGATCATCTTGAGCGAGCACACCGTAGCTTCTAACTGGAATATGATTTGGGACTATTGCCATGCGATTACTCCAATTTTGATTCGTTACGGTAGATATGACGAATAATGCCGTATGGACGCTGCTTTACCTCGGAAAATATCTTAGAGAGGTATATACCTTGCACACCTAGGAAGAAAATAATTAGCCCTGAAAAAAACCAAATAGATGCAATAAGGGATGTATAACCACTCGGTGGTGATGCAATCAAGAAAAAACGAAGGAAGAGGTAAGCTATGTAAAATAAAGCCGAGAGCGAGATGAATAACCCCGAATAGAAAGTATAAACAAGCGGAAGGCTGCTAAACGATGTGATGGCATTGACTAAATGACCGAACTTTCCCGACAAAGTGTAAGTTGTGGGGCTAGTCGAATGCTTACGAATTAACTGACTGACTTGCTTGAAGCCGGTGAGGATCCACAAGCCTCCAATATTCAACTCACGTTCTCGGTGACACAGAAGTGCTTGGACGTAGCGTTGTGTCATTAACCTCGCAGTCACGATATTGTCAGGCTGGTTAATTCCTGTCAGCTTGCGGAAAAGTTTGTAGAAAACAGCACCCGTACTTCTTTCGATAGCACTGCCTTTGCGTACTTCTTGCAAACCATACACGACATCACATTGTTCTCGAAGCATCTGTTCATCGAACTTTAATAGCCATTCCGGTTCTTCTTCTAGGTCACTATCAATCAGAAAAATCCGCTCCCCTTTTGCATACTCGAGGCCTATCATCATTGCCCTGTGATGTCCGAAGTTCCGTGATAAATCAACCACCACAACATGTGAGTTTTGATTAGTTAGTCTGACGACTAGATCCAAACTATTGTCTGGCGAACCATCGTTGACCAGCACGATCTCATAATCATCGCCAACCAAGGCCTGCGCAGAGGCCTCTGCTCTCTGCACGAACTCAGCCACATATGAGGCTGACTGATAGAGAGTGGCAACGATTGATAGTTTCATTTCTTTACATACCTCATGTATTTGGTAGAGTCTGGTCCGCAATTAAATAACAAATCCAAAATCGTGACGCCATGAATAAAAGCACCCCACTGCTGCGGATACTCAAGGTAGCCAGCGTAATCAAACCAGGTCAACTTTATATTAACGTTACGAAATACTTGTTCATCAACATAATCTTTAGCTGCAGGGCCAGAGATATATTCAGTGCCACCAGCTTGCATACTCAGCTCCGCTAAACGTTCGGTTTTTCCTTCGGTTAGCGCGTAATCCCATGAATTAGTGATTTTGGTTTTAATGCCTAAATATACGCACACTTGCTCTATGAGCCTGCGATTGAGTACACTGATGTGCGTAAAACGCTCCCTCATGTAAATTGGCTCTAGCCAATCAGCCACGGCTTCAAAGTGAGACGCCCGCTTGTAGTTTTGCACTAAGGCTTTCCAATGTGCGGCAGCCCAGTCATCACCATCAATCTCAGTTTCACGAATTTTCTGGTGGTATTTTCCCTTTACCAACACAGGTACAGTTACCCATTGTACGCCCTGTGGCGTTTTAATTTGGTTACGGTTTCGCCAATCTCTACGCGTGTATTGCATATCGTCATAGAGAATAACCTCATCGACAGCTGCAATCATGTCGAAATACCCTTTCCAGGGTATGTAATTGGACTGAAGAATGGCAACTTTCTTTTTTTCTAGAAGCTCCATTAATTAAATAGCTCCGATTTTCTCGCGGTTAGTATCAATCCAAGCCCTCAAATCGTCATCTTTCATCCATTCAGCGTTGTTATCGCTCGCGTAAACAAAGCCTTCGGGTACTCTTTTACCATTTTTAATTCGCTCTGGGGTACTTGCCCAGTCATTGATTGTTGGCAAAATCTTGAAGTGCTCGGGGTATTCATATGTGTAGTAAGCGTCTTCAGGGCTAATCATTTGCTCATGTAATTTTTCACCTGGTCGAATACCCACAATTTCTTGCTTGCATTCAGGCGCTACAACACGCGCCAAATCTGTAACCTTCATAGAAGGAATTTTTTTAACGTAAATCTCTCCGCCAATCATGTCTTCAAAAGCATGCCAAACCAGCTCGACACCTTGCTCTAATGAGATCATGAAGCGCGTCATGCGGTCATCTGTAATGGGCAGCACGCCTTTGTCGCGGATGGACATAAAGAATGGAATCACAGAGCCGCGAGAGCCCATGACATTGCCATAGCGCACAACGGCAAACCGTGTGTCATGGCTACCAGAGTATGAATTACCCGCAACAAACAATTTGTCTGATGCCAGTTTGGTTGCACCGTATAAGTTAATAGGGCTTGATGCTTTATCTGTTGATAGCGCCACTACACGTTTAATTCCCCGGTCAATACAAGCATCAATGAGGTTCATTGCACCGTTGATATTGGTTTTGACACATTCAAAGGGGTTGTACTCAGCGGTTGGAACGATTTTGGTAGCCGCAGCGTGAACCACATAATTAACACCATCTAGCGCACGGTACAGACGATCTCGATCGCGCACGTCGCCAATGAAAAATCGAACACGCGGGTCGTCTTTATAAAGCTTCGCCATTTCCCACTGTTTCATTTCATCGCGCGAGTAGATGATGATTTTGCGTGGGTTGTATTTAGCCAGTGTCATGGGTACAAATGTGTGCCCAAAAGACCCTGTGCCGCCGGTGATGAGTATGGTTTGTTGTGACAACATGGCTAATTAGCTTTCAAATTTTTGGATGGTTTTACAGATTTGATAGATATCTTGTGCTGTATGCCCGTACGAAATGGGCAGACTTAGCTCTGTGTCATGCAACTCCTGCGCAACAGGGTATTGGCCTGAGAGCAAGCCTTGCATGGCACGTTGTTTATGTGGCGGAATGGGATAATGAATTTCGGTTTTAATGTTGTGCTGCAACAAAAATTCTTTGAGAACGTTTCGTCTTGTGCTGCGTATGCCAAAGATATGAAAGGCATCAAATTCATCTAGATTTACTACGGGCAAATTGACGAAACTTGGAAGTTCCGCAAAGTAAATATTGGCTAACTCTCTCTTGTGCTCGGTCATGGCATCCATGTGTTTGAGCTTGACGCGAAGCATGGCTGCTTGTATTTCATCTAGGCGCGAATTAACACCTACATATTCGTTGACGTATTTTTGCTTCGAGCCATAGTTGCGCAGGTGGCGTAAGCGTTCGGCCAGCTCGTCGTCATCCGTCACGATTGCGCCAGCATCGCCCACAGCACCTAAGTTTTTAGTGGGGTAAAAACTAAAACAGCCGGCATCACCAAAAGTGCCTGTCATCTTGCCGGCCAGCTTGGCACCATGGGATTGGGCACAGTCTTCAATGACCTTTAGGCCATGGGCTTCGGCAAATGCGCCAATAGCATCCATGCGACACGCTTTACCAAACAGATGCGTGACGCAAATGGCGCGCGTCTTGGGCGTGAGCGCTGCGGGGAGCAATGCGGGGTCCATGTTGAAGGTTTCAAGCACGGGCTCTACCAACACCGGATGATGCCCCGCCCTTAGGATAGCCAAGATGGTGGCGATGTACGTATTGGACGCCACCAGCACATCGCTGCCTTTTGGCAAATTCAAAGCCTCTATCGACAAAATAAGGGCATCTAAGCCGTTGGCCACGCCAATGCAGTGCTTGGCACCCACGTATTGCGCAAACTCTTGCTCAAACGCACTGACTTCTTGCCCCAACACATACCAACCACTGCGAATCACGCGCGAGGCGGCAGCTTCCAGCTCTGAAAAATAAGCTGCATTTGAATTGGCAAGGCTTTCGTATTCAATCATCATGCACTCTCATAAGGGGTGTCGATGTATTCACTTCTGTCATACGGATGTGATGACATTACCAGCAGGACAGCGCCTTTACCAAAAGTCATGGTGTGCCAGTCTTTAGGCTCGACAATTAAGCATTGACTAGGCTTACTGAGCTGAATTGTTTCGACGGTGATGCCGTCGTTCATATAAATAGACACCTCACCACTGAGGGCAATTAAGGCTTGCCGAGTGTGGGTGTGACGATGCCCGCCTCGGGTTTGTCCATCTGCACCATAAATCCAGTAGGTTCGCACCACCGTGAATGGCAACGCATTTTCTAATACCGTCAGAGCGCCGCGGGGGTCACCAAACGTAGGCAGGTTGAGCGTGGTGAAGTGGTTAGCCATGGTGTGCCTTTAGTCTTTGCCAAATAGATCGCGCGTGTACACCTTGTCTGCCACGTCTTGCAGGTCGGCTTGCATTCGGTTTGCAATGATGACATCGGCTTTGCGCTTGAAAGCATCAAGGTCTCGGTAAACAGGGGAACGGAAGAACTCGTCTTCAGTCAGCACGGGCTCATACAAGATAACTTCTACCCCCTTGGCCTTAATACGCTTCATCACACCCTGAATGCTGGATGCCCTGAAATTGTCAGAGCCCGCCTTCATGATGAGACGATAGATACCCACAGTTTTGGGTTGTCGCCGCAACACATCTTCGGCCACAAAGTCTTTACGCGTGGCGTTAGACGCAACGATGGCATTGATGAGATTTTGAGGGACGTCTTGGTAGTTGGCCAGCAGCTGCTTGGTATCTTTCGGCAAACAGTAACCGCCATAACCAAAGCTTGGGTTGTTGTAGTGATTCCCGATACGTGGGTCTAAGCCAACACCATCAATGATTTGCCGCGTGTCTAAGCCGTGCATTGATGCGTAGGAGTCCAGCTCGTTGAAGTACGCGACACGCATGGCCAAGTAAGTGTTGGCAAACAACTTAATCGCCTCAGCCTCGGTGCTGTCGGTGTACAGCACGGGCACGTTTTGCTTAATTGCCCCCTGCTGCAAGAGCGCAGCAAAGCGCTGCGCTCTTTCAGACTTCTCACCCACCACAATGCGACTGGGGTGAAGGTTGTCGTAAAGCGCTTTGCCTTCCCTCAAAAATTCGGGTGAAAAAATGAGATTGGGCGCATTGAGTTCTTCACGTGCTTTTGCCGTGTACCCCACAGGGACAGTTGATTTGACAACCATGACCGCATTCGGGTTGATGGCTTGTACATCTCGAATAACAGCCTCTATTGAGCGGGTGTCGAAATAGTTGGTTTGAGGGTCGTAGTCGGTTGGGGTGGCGATGACCACAAAATCTGCGCCCTCATAGGCTTCGCGCTTGTCTAAAGTGGCTCGGAAATTGAGCTTTTGAGTTTTTAGGTACGCCTCAATTTCCACATCTTCAATGGGGGACTCTTTGCGATTGAGCTTTTCAACTTTGCTTGCCACAATGTCAAGGCACACCACTTCGTTGTTTTGCGCCAGCAAGATGCCGTTAGACAAGCCAACATAGCCGGTACCAGCAATCGCAATTTTCATGGTCATTCGATGCTCACACTTTGTGTATAGCCATGCGTTTTTAAAAGCGCATGTTTTTTGGCCTCTTCAAGGTCGGTGGCGACCATTTCAGAACACATCTGCTGCACAGTAATTTCTGGCGTCCAGCCCAGTTTGGCTTTGGCTTTGGAGGGGTCCCCCAGCAAGGTTTCTACCTCAGTTGGACGGAAGTAGCGCGGGTCAATCTTGACCACCACGTCACCCACCTTAAGGCCAGGGGCTTTATCACCCTTAATGGCTGCAACAGTGGCAGTTTCGTTCACGCCTTCACCTTGAAAACTCAAGGCAACCCCCAACTCTTCAGCGCTCCATTGGATGAATTGGCGCACGCTGTATTGCACGCCTGTGGCGATGACGAAGTCTTCGGCTTGGTCTTGTTGCAACATCATCCATTGCATGCGCACGTAGTCTTTGGCATGCCCCCAGTCGCGCAGCGCGTCTAGGTTGCCCATGTAAAGGCATTGCTCTAGGCCTTGGGCGATGTTGGCTAGGCCACGGGTGATTTTGCGGGTGACGAATGTTTCGCCACGGCGTGGGCTTTCGTGGTTAAACAAAATGCCGTTGCAGGCATACATGCCATAGGCTTCGCGGTAGTTCACTACGATCCAATACGCATACATCTTAGCCACGGCGTAGGGGCTGCGCGGGTAGAAAGGCGTGGTTTCTTTTTGCGGAATTTCTTGCACTAAGCCATACAGCTCTGAGGTGCTGGCTTGGTAGAAGCGAGTTTTCTTCTCAAGGCCCAAGATGCGAATGGCTTCGAGCAAGCGCAAGGTGCCAATGCCATCAACGTCGGCGGTGTATTCAGGGGACTCAAATGACACCGCTACATGGCTTTGTGCGCCAAGGTTATAGATCTCATCGGGCTGAGTTTCTTGCACGATGCGGATGAGATTGCTGGTGTCGCTCAGGTCGCCGTAGTGCAACTTGAAGTTGGCGTGCTCGATGTGCGGATCTTGGTAGATGTGGTCAATGCGCTGGGTATTGAACAACGATGCACGACGCTTGATGCCATGAACGATGTAGCCCTTCTCTAGCAAGAACTCTGCAAGGTATGAGCCATCTTGGCCTGTGATGCCGGTGATGAGCGCTACTTTGGGCTTATTATTTTTAGTCATAGTTTGTTAACAAAGTCTTGATAGGCGGCAGCAAGGCCATGTTGTAAATCTACCTTGGCTTGCCAGCCTAGGGCGTTGAGGCGCGAGCTGTCCATCCACTTGCGTGGAGCGCCATCGGGCTTAGAAGTGTCAAACTCGATCTGACCTGCATAACCCACAGTCTTGGCTATTGACTTAGCCACCTCGGCAATGGTCACGTCTGAACCACTGCCCACGTTGATGTGGCTTTGCATAGGCGTGGTGTGCTGGTCATACGTAGCTTTGGACAGCTGCATAACGTGCACACTGGCTGCAGCCATGTCGTCTACATACAAAAACTCGCGGCGCGGTGTGCCTGTACCCCAAATGGCTACGGTGGGCGCATTGGCCAATTTGGCCTCGTGAAAGCGGCGAATGAGCGCAGGAATGACGTGGCTGTTTTCGGGGTGATAGTTGTCGCCCGGGCCATAGAGGTTGGTAGGCATGACGCTACGGTAGTCCACGCCGTGGCTTGCGCCGTATTGACGGTTGTAGCTTTCGCACAGCTTGATGCCTGCAATTTTGGCGATAGCGTAGGGCTCATTCGTTGGCTCTAGCGTGCCCGTGAGCAATGCGTCTTCACGCATAGGCTGCTGTGCCATGCGTGGGTAGATGCAGCTGGAGCCCAAGAACAAGAGCTTTTGCACACCGTTTTGAAACGCAGCCTCAATGACGTTGGCCTGCATCATGAGGTTTTGGTAAATGAAATCTGCTGGATACACGTTATTGGCATGAATACCGCCCACCTTGGCCGCAGCCAGATACACCTGCGTGGGGTTTTCTGCGGCGAAGAACGCTTGCACGGCAGCTTGGTTGGTGAGGTCTAACTCAGCATGGGTGCGTGTGATGATTTGGCTTTGAGTCACACCTTGCGCCAACAACTGACGAACGATGGCCGAGCCCACCATGCCTCGATGGCCTGCCACGTATATTTTGGGACTTGTCTGCATGATCAAGCAGCTTCTAATTTGGATTGAATTTGTTCTGTCGTCAGACCAAAGCGACGTGTTCGATCTGAATACCAAGAGAGCGCTTTGGCCAACTGCGTTTCATCAAAGTCAGGCCAAAGCACCTCCGTAAAATACAACTCTGCATAGGCACATTGCCAGAGCAAAAAATTGCTGATGCGCTGCTCACCCCCGGTGCGAATCAGCAAATCAGGGTCTGGCATACCCGCCGTGCTTAAGTGCTGCGCAAGTTGCTCTTGCGTCAACTGCGAGATATCGGCAGACGGGTTGTGTCGATGCCAACGCTGAACAGCCTGCACCACATCCCATTGCCCGCCGTAATTGGCCGCTACTGTGAGCGTTAAGATTTGGTTATGTTGGGTGGCTTGCTCTGCCGCTGCAATACGGCTTTGCAGCTCTCGAGGAAATGCGGTGATATCACCAATGACGCGAAGTCGAACGCCAGCCTTTGAGAGCTCGTTCATTTCTTTTTCTAAGTACTGAACAAACAAACCCATCAAGGTCGACACCTCGTCTGCCGGACGCTTCCAGTTTTCCGTGCTGAAAGCAAAAAGCGTGAGGTATTGAATACCTTGCCTAGCGCACGACTCCACCAAAGCCCGAACGCCCGCAGCACCTTTGGCATGCCCAACCGTACGAGGCATGTGGCGTGCTTGTGCCCAACGGCCATTGCCATCCATGATGATGGCAATGTGCTTAGGTAAGTTTAGTTTTGACAAGAGTAGAAACTCAAAAACAAGGAAGTTTTGGGCACGCTACCGCCCTTTCGCTCATTAGCAAAGTTGTAATTATCAACGATGCGCCACACCTCAAAGTAGCCAAAAAGAAAACAATCAAAGCCCCCTGCCGTAACTATCCTCAAAACGCACAATATCGTCTTCCCCCAAGTAGCTACCCGATTGCACCTCGATGATTTCCAAGGGGATGCTGCCGGGGTTGGTCAAGCGGTGCACTTCGCCCAAAGGAATGTAGGTGGATTGGTTCTCACCCAGCAAGGTGACCCTATCGCCGCAGGTCACTTCAGCAGTACCCTTCACCACAATCCAGTGCTCTGCACGGTGGTGGTGTTTTTGCAGGCTCAGACTTGCGCCAGGTTTGACTTGGATGCGTTTGACCTTGAAGCGCTCGGCTTCGTCAATGCTGTCGTACCAACCCCAAGGGCGGTGTACTTTGCGGTGCAAAGACAGCTCTTCGCGGTTTTGAGCTTCGAGTTGCTGCACGAGCTTCTTGACGTTCTGGCTCTGGCTACGGTCGGCCACGAGTACAGCATCTGCCGTCTCCACTACGATGAGGTTACTCACGCCCACCGCTCCCACGAGGCGACTGCTGGCATGAATGAACGTGTTGGATGTATCGGCCAACAAGGCGTCACCTTGCACCACATTTCCTTGTGCATCTTGGCGACCATCTTGGTTGACTTGCCATACGGCATCCCATGCACCTAGATCGTTCCAGCCCGCATCAAGGGGCACCATGTGGATAGGGTAGCTAGAGCTGGGGCACTTTTCCATCACAGCATAGTCAACAGACTCTGATGGCACTTGATAAAAGGCCTCTTTATTGGGGCGGATGAAGGGCGTATCGACGGTTTTGTTTTGCCAAGCTGCTTGCGTCGAACTGGCGATATCGGGACGGAAGTGTTGCAAGGCTTTGAGCCATGTGCTGGCACGCAGCACAAACATGCCGCTGTTCCACGTGTGTTGGCCCCCTGCTAGATAGGCCTTAGCCACTTCTAAGCTAGGTTTTTCGGCAAACTGGGCCACGGTGTATTCGCCATGCACGCCCGCTTCGCCCGACTTCTGGATATAGCCATAGCCAGTTTCGGGCTTGTCGGGCGTGATGCCCAAAATAACGATCCCACCATTGGCCGCTGCGCGAATGCTTTGCTGCAGTGCTTTCTGGAACGCTGCAGGGTTTTGCACAGTTTGGTCCGCTGGCGTGACCACCAAAATGGGGTCTTGCCCACCTTCAGTGGCTTGCAATGCCGCCAAGGTGAGCGCAGGGGCTGTGTTGCGGCCTGTGGGCTCTAGCAGCAAGGTGGCTTTCACCCCCTTTATTTCACGGAGTTGTTCTAACGAAAGGAACCGGTGCTCTTCGTTGGTAACCACCAAGGTGTTGCCCACCGTAATGTCTGCTGCGCCCAACTGGTTGACGCGCTCAACCGCCTGTTGAAACAAGCTGGTGGTGCCTGACAAAACCAAAAACTGCTTGGGAAAACCAGCACGGGACAAGGGCCACAGACGTGTGCCAGAGCCGCCGCAAAGAATGACTGGAACTACTTGGTGCATTGGGGAATTATCACTTTTAAAGCTAAACAACTCTGAGGCTCTCTACCGCCATGCGCAGCTTTTGCGGCTGCCCCAGCAAGTCGACCAGCACAAAAGCACGGGTTTCGCCATCGTGGGCAAGGTATTGACCTTCTAACCCCTTGAGGGGGCCGCTGGCCACTTGCACGTTGTCCCCGGGCGCAAACATGCGCTCTAAGGTTTCGGGTGGCGCTTCTTTTAAAAACGCGATGAACTCGGGCGGAACTTTGGCTGGCTGAGGACCAAAGCTGACCAGCTTGCTCACGCCCAGTGTTGAACGAATGGGGGCCCAGTTTTGAGTTTGGTCGTCGAGCTGAATGAACAGATAGCGACTGAACATGGGCTCGGTGATGGTTTGCACTTTTTGGCTGCGTAGCTTTTGTACCTGCAACATGGGCAAGAAGCACTGAAACCCTTGGTTTTGCAGGTTTTCTAGGGCGCGGGATTCTTGGCGGGGCTTGGTATGCACCACGTACCAAGCAGTGCTGTTTGTGTCGGTCATTGCATTTTCGGAAAAGTTCTCGTTAAGCGCTTGTTGGCGGCACCCAATCGGCAACAGCTTTAGCGAATTCAGTGAAGTCTTGAAGGTGCTCACGGACGATGCTGTGCACGATTTGCCAATTGATAGCCTCGTAGTTATGCACAGCGATATTTCTGAAGCCGACTGATTTTTTGAGCTGGTCAGCCACGTTGACCGAAAGCACTTTTTGCTGAGCAAGGATCTCAAACGTTTGCCCCATGGTTTCTGGAGCAGGCATATTCATTGTGGAAATGATGTGCGCACCAATATCGACCGTCAATTGAACGGCTCGACTTAGGTTGAGTGCAATGATGTCTTGCAAGTCAAAGTTATTTTGAAGCTCCAAAGCATCTGCGGGAAATTTTTCTTGAATACGCAGCAAGCAACGGCGCAGTGATTCAAGCTTTTGGTCAATTACTTGCCGATCCATGCCATGCGTCTTTCTGAAAGAATTCTGTTTTGTAAAGGGACAAAGTCTGCTTGTTCAATCAAGTGCTTATAGATCAGCTTTGCATAGGCCTCATCTGAGCCTAATATTCTTCGACCATGCTTGATAACTTGACCCAGCAAAGGCTCAGGTGCCGCAAATACATCAACCAAGTCAACAGGTCTGCCCGTGGCCATGGCTAATGCCTCGATGAGTTGAATTTTTTCAGCTGCTTGAAGCGGTTTTTCAGCAATAACGGCAAGGTCTAAATCGCTTTGCGCATTGGCCTCGCCACTTGCAACAGATCCAAACAAGATGGCGAGCTTGATTTGCGGGAAGCCCGAGAGGACTTTTAGCAATTGATCGTTAATAGTGTTTATAGCTGTGGCTTGCATATCTGGGTTTGAAGCTTAACTGATTGAAATAGGGAAAATCTCGTTGCTGGCCAGCTTGTGTCGGGTTAAAGTAAAACTCATTTTTAGCGAGATTTAATCATGTCGACCAAAAACCCATTTGACCCTGCCGCCATGTCTGACAACGTGAAAGAACAAGCCCAACAAATTTGGCTAGCCGGTTTGGGAGCGTTTGCCAAAGCACAACAAGACGGCACCAAGGCGTTTGAAAAGCTGGTGAGTGATGGCATCACCATGCAACGCAAAGCGCACAGCACTGCGGAAGAAAAACTGGCCGAGGCCACACAAAAAGCCACGCAAGCGGCGCATACTTTTAGCGAGCGCGCAACGGGCCAATGGGGCAAGCTGGAAGGTATTTTTGAAGAACGTGTGGCCAAGGCGCTGCACAGCCTAGGACTCCCGTCTGCTGCGGAAATGAAAGCTTTGCATGCACGCGTGGCAGCATTGGAAGCGCAGTTAGGGGGCAAACCTAAAACTGCAACTAAAACCGCGGCAAAGACAACCGCGAAGAAGACGCCCGTCAAGAAGGTTGTCAAAAAATAATTGGGCTCTGACCCCAGTTAACTAACCATGGCAAAAAAAGCGCCACGCCGTACTGCAGAGCGAATTTTGGAGGTCACGCTGGACCTCTTCAATCGCTTTGGCGAACCTAATGTGTCAACCACGTTGATTTCGAGCGAGCTCAACATCAGCCCCGGCAACCTGTACTACCACTACCCAGCCAAAGATGAGCTGGTCACGGCGCTGTTTAACCGCTACGAGGCCGCGTTGGATGTGCTGTTAGACGCAGCCCCAGGTGTGCACGACGTGGAAGATGCTTGGTTTTTCATGCACACGCTGTTTGAGCTGGTGTGGCAATACCGTTTTTTGTACCGCGATTTGAATGACTTGCTGAGCAAAAACCGCAAGCTGGAAACGCACATCAAAGACGCGCTGCTGCACAAAACCACCGCGTTTCGCACACTGCTGGACAGCCTAGAGCACGATGGCGCACTGACCATCAGTGTGACCGAGCGCGAAGCCACCGCCACACACATGGTGGTGATGCTGACGTGGTGGCTGAGCTACGAATATGTGCGTGACCCGCGCCATGCGCTTGAGCCCGAGAGCGCACAAGCATCGCTGCTGCGGGGGGCTAAAAGTGTGTTGAGCTTGTTGCTGCCTTATGCGACGGCTGAACATAAAGAGCATTTGGGCGCGTTAATGTCGGCTTACTGAACTCAAATCTCTATTGCAACACATGCATGATGCAGGCAAAATATGCGCATTCAAACTGCGCACCCAAACATCATGCATGCAGAACACCATTCGCCAAGCTCAAAACGAGCCGCAAACTTAACCTTATCCACCGAAGTTTTAGCTGACGCCAAAGCGCTGGGCATCAATATCTCGAAGGCCTGCGACCTGCATCTGCGCGAGCTCGTACGCAAAGAAAAAGAAGCACGATGGAAAGCTGAGCATGCAGATTTCATACAAGCCTACAACCAAATCGTTGCTGAAGAATCGCTGCCACTTGATGCATGGAGAACCTTTTAATGGCACGGTTTGATGTGTACCGAAATTCGGGTCCATTAGCCACATCCACACCTTACCTGCTTGATGTTCAATGCGCTTTGCTTGACGGCTTAGATACACGGGTAGTGATTCCCTTGCGCCGACTTGAGAAGTTTCCTGCCGTGAATTTAGCCAAAGATTTGACACCTGTTTTTGACATTGAAGGTGTTTCGTGCATTCTTGAAACGCCCAAGCTTGCAGCGGTTCCTGCGCGACTCTTAAAAACTTATGTCATGAGCTTGGCTGATCAACAAAGCTCTATCTCAAACGCGCTTGATCGCCTATTTCACGGCTATTAACGCAACGATGCTTCTACGAGTTTGACCCAATAGGTCGCCCCCAATGGAATGAGCCTGTCGTTGAAGTCGTAATTGGGGTTATGCAAGGTGCAAGGCCCCTCGCCATGCCCCATCTCACGATGAGCACCGTCGCCATTGCCGATGAAGCAGTACGCACCTAGCTTGGCTTGTAGCATGTAGGAGAAGTCTTCCGCGCCCATGGTGGGCTCTTGGGGCAACACGTTGTCAGCCCCCACGATGTCGGTCATCACTTCACGCGCGAACTCTGTTTCAGCCGGGTGGTTGATGGTGGGCGGGTAGTTGCGCTCGAACTCAAAGGTGCAACTGGCCCCAAACGCTGCCGAAGTATGGGCCGCCACATCCCGCATGCGCTGCTCAATCATGTCGAGCACTTCCACGCTGAAAGTGCGCACCGTGCCTTGCAATTCACAGTGATCAGGCACCACGTTGGTGGCTTCGCCGGCGTTGATCATGGTGACGGATATCACGCCCGCATCCACCGGTTTTTTGTTGCGACTGATGATGATTTGAAAGGCTTGCACCATGTGGCTGGCAATGACCACAGGGTCGATGCCGTTGTGTGGCAAAGCCGCATGGCAGCCTTTGCCGTGAATGGTGATTTTGAATTCGTTGCTCGATGCCATCACGGGGCCAGCACTCAAGGCAAATTGCCCTTCTTTAAGCCCCGGCCAGTTGTGCATGCCATACACGGCTTGCATGGGGAACTGATCAAACAAACCATCGCGAATCATTTCGCGCGCGCCACCACCGCCTTCTTCGGCAGGTTGGAAAATGAAGTACACCGTGCCATCAAAGGCTCGGTGTTTGGACAAATACTGCGCAGCAGCCAAGAGCATGGCGACATGACCATCGTGGCCACACGCGTGCATCTTGCCGGCATGTTGACTGGCGTGGGCGAATTGGTTGAACTCTTGCATGGGCAAGGCGTCCATGTCGGCGCGTAGACCAATAGCGCGGTCACTGGTACCGCATTTCAAAATACCGACCACCCCCGTTTTACCCATGCCGCGATGGATGGGAATGCCCCACTCCGTCAGCTTCTTCGCCACCAAGTCGGCGGTGCGAATTTCTTCAAAACACAGCTCGGGATGGGCATGAATGTCTCGGCGAATGGCCGTGATGCTAGGGGCTTGCGTGACGAGGGAATCGATGACTTTCATGACCCTGAGTCTAGCCGCAGCACTCGCCCTTTGTCATGCGGGGCTACCCCGTTCAAACCAAAGTTAAAACAACGTGCGCGAGGGCCACACGGGCGATGGATGATCTAAACGATGTCTGGCAATTTCTAGCAAGCCATCAAAGATGAGGGAGTCGACCAGCTCAAACTGTACCGACATGCTGGGCGCCATTTTCCAACCTGCGCCACCGGTCATGTAGCACGCAGGCTCTGCGCCGCAGTGTTGGCGCACGTGTTGCACCATGCGCTCCACGGCACCTGCGATGGCGTAGGTGCCGCCACTGGTGAGTGCATCGCTGGTATTGGTCGGAAATTCACACACCTCGCCTGTGGGCACACGCAAACCCGCGGTGCCTGATTCGAGGGCTCGCAACATGATGCCGTGGCCAGGCAAGATGAAGCCGCCTAGAAATTTGCCACTCGCGTCAATAGCTTCCACTGTCACGGCCGTGCCCACCATGACAACCACCATGGGCTTTGAAGCGTCCCCCATGGTTTGCCTACGCATGCGTGCGTGAGCACCAATCATGGCCACCCAGCGGTCTGCACCCAAACGTGTGGGGTGGTCATAGCCGTTGGTCAAGCCCGCTTCTGCGGCAGAAGACACCGCCCAATGTGGCGTGATGTCCCACAGCTCCATTTGTTCTTCGACACGGCGACGAATGGCTTCTCCGGCGACGATGCAGCCCAGCATGTGCGTGGGTTCAGGCAACTCTCGCCAATCTTCATCTGCCAATCGATCGATGTTTTCTAAAAACACCGCACCGCTGCCCAGCAGCTTGGCACCGGGCGCGGGGCTGTCGTACAGCCCCCATTTGAGCCGTGTGTTCCCTACGTCGAGAGCAAGAAATGTCATAGGTATTTGATTTAGTTCTGACGCCATGGCAGGCCGCGCATGCGCCAGCCGCCTTGGGTACCACGATGCCCCTCGGCATTGGCATCACCTTCGAATCCCTCGAGGATGTTGTAGGCCTCCAAACCCAATTCGGTGGCGCGTTTAGCAGCGGCAATGGAACGCACACCGCTGCGACACAACAGCACCACTTTTTTGCCGTTGGCAGCGGCTTTAACGCCTTCGTCAAATGCGGGGTTCATGGCCATGCCCGGCCATTGTTTCCAAGGCACTGCCACGGCTCCGGGAACAAATCCAACCCAAGCCAGTTCAGCCTCGCTGCGCACATCGACCAACACTGCTTGACCTGACTGCATCCAATCGTAGGCAATGTTGGGGGTGACATCACCCGCATAGCCCTGCTCGTTATTGCTCATAGTTGTAAAGCTCAATCAATTCGGCCTTCAGTATAGAAGCGAGCGGTCTCGCAGGAGACAAATTCTGATGTTTTGCGGCACAGGCCTAGGGCAAACCCACCCCACACAACCGCTGTAACGCATAAGAATCGCAGCTCCCATTCCTGTCTTTGACAAAACCCTAGGAGACTTTCGATGACCGATACCAAAAAGACAACCGCCCGCCGCAACGTACTGAAGGGCACAGCCGCTGCTGCCGCTGGCGTGGTCGCAGCCCCCATGGTGGCTGCGCAAACCGGCCCCATCAACATGCGCTGGCAAAGCACATGGCCTGCCAAGGACATCTTCCACGAGTACGCCCTCGACTACGCGAAGAAAGTCAACGACATGACTGGCGGCGATTTGAAGATTGAGGTACTGCCCGCTGGCTCAGTGGTGCCTGCGTTCGGTTTGCTAGAAGCTGTGTCTAAGGGCACTCTGGATGGCGGTCACGGCGTGTTGGGCTACCACTACGGCAAGCAAAACGCCTTGGCCTTGTGGAACTCTGGCCCAGCTTTTGGTATGGACGCCAACATGATTTTGGCTTGGCACAAGTACGGCGGCGGCGCTGAGTTGTTGGCCAAGTTGTATGCCTCGATCGGCGGCAACGTGCAATCGTTCTTGTACGGCCCTATGTCAACA
>JACCDQ010891988.1_pt1 | contig 47753 bp, 50 predicted proteins | sample 7446031 | NCBI WGS metagenome assembly JACCDQ01 (sample SAMN15323442, study PRJNA562643) | freshwater metagenome | isolation source: river surface water | place: USA:Blue River Watershed | collected 2017-08-17
ATAATCAGAGAGAATGAAGTCAAGCGTAGCTATAGCTGCCATGACCAAAGATTAGGAACATTAGACGGTGGGTTCAAGTTGTTTGATAGCCCACAACAATGTATTACACAAACGTGTGTTAGTTCCGCAGATAGTAAGATACCAAAATGGAAAGACTAATAGTTTTCGGATGCTCACTTTCGTACGGACATGGGTTACCTGATTGCTTCATCTCACCAAACCTGCCCGGTGATAAGCATAGCAATCTAGGTTGGCCGTCTATTGTAGCAAAACACTTGAATAGGGTCTGTGTCAACAAATCTAGTCCAGGTTCTAGTAACAAACGAATATGGAACGAGGTAATTAACTTCGAGTACCAACCAAATGACCTAGTAATAATTCAATGGAGTTTCATAGACCGCACTGCAATTATAAAAGCAAATAACATAGAAGACATTGGTCCATGGACTAACCATACATTCTATAAAGACATGTATGATGAGAATGATAGTTTGCTAATGTCAAAGCTATTTGTTAATCATAGCAATATGTTTTTGCTATCAAAGAATATCAAACTATACAACATAGTGCCAGGTAAAGAAGAACTAGCGTTGCTAAGTTTTAATGATACTACTACAGACCATATACCTGTATATATTAGTAAGCTGAGAATACTATATCCATTAGCATTAGACAACCGACACCCGGGTATTGAATGCCAAGAAGTGTATAGCAAAAAAATACTAGACTATCTTAATATACCAAACAATATGCCATATCACGAACCATATAGCTTGTATAGTAGACTAAAACGACATTTAAAATTTTTGAGGGACAATTAATGTTAATCGATACTGAACATTTACATCACTGGATGAATGCTGTCAGAGTCAGCAATAACCCAATGCGTACACTAGACGCATTCTGGAGTGGACAAATCAAATCAAAAGAATGGCTAGTTGATACATTAGAGTATGTCATTAGACCTAACATCAACAAAGAACCCTTGACTATAGAGATTCACGGTGGCTGGGTTGGGACATTGGCAAGTATGCTATTTCAATCTAACTTAAACATTAAGAGTATTCGCAGTGTTGACATTGATCCTCACGTTCAACACATTGCGGAAGAGATGAATCGCATTGAATATAACCAGGGAAGATTCACCTCTTTAACGGCTGACATGACCAGTCTAACTAATTATTCGGCTGACATTGTAATCAATACCAGCTGTGAGCATATCACACAAGAACAGTATGATAAATGGTTAGAGAATACACCCGAAAATTCTATGGTCATAGCGCAAGGCAATAACTATAAGATAGATGAGCACATTCGAATCAGCAAAGACATAGATGAATTTGAACAACAATGTCATTTGAATAGAAAGTTCGCGGGCACTAAACGATTGCCCATATACGATAGGTATATGATTATAGGTAACAAAAATGTATAAATTTAATGAATTAAATATTCTGGATATTGAAATCACTAGCAACTGCCAAGCAAGTTGCCCAATGTGCGCTAGAAACCACCACGGTGGCATGGAGAACCCTTTACTTGAAGTAAAGAGTATTTCAATTGACGGCTTTAAAACTGTTTGTCCTGTCGAGTTCCTTCAGCAACTAAAGACAATCTCATTCTGCGGTAATTACGGTGATCCTATTCTCAACAAAGAACTAGTTGAAATGGTTGAGTACGCCAAAGAGACTAATCCGAATTTAAGTATAGAAGTTCACACAAATGGAAGTGCAAGAACCACTGAGTGGTGGATAAGATTAGCGAAGGCTCTACCTAAAAATCACCTAATTCATTTTGCGTTAGACGGATTAGAAGACACACATCACTTGCATAGAATTGGCACAGACTTTAACAAGATTATTGAGAATGCAAAAGCGTTTATAGGTGCCGGTGGAAGAGCAAGATGGGTATATATTACTTTCAAGCACAATGAGCATCAACTTGAAGAAGCACGAGAGATGAGCAAGGAACTAGGCTTTGAGAGTTTCCAAGAAAAGCAATCAAGTAGATTCATCACTGAGCCTTGGTTTGATGTATTAGACCGTGAAGGTAATGTGACTCATAGAATTGAGAGTCCTACTGAACAAAAACTAATCTTCATTGACCGAAAGACTGTTGAGAACTATAAGCAAATTCTTGGTTCAGCAACAATCGACTGCCAAGTAAAAAAGTCTAAAAGCGTTTACATAGATGCTAATGGACATCTTTTCCCATGCTGCTATACAGGTGCTGTTCCTTATATTCACATAAAACCATCTCAGTTAGTTTACAACTTTCAACAAGATAATAGACGCACGTTTTTTGAAATGGTTGACCGTTTTGGTGGTATGGATTTCTTTAATCTATATAAGCACAATATCAAAGATGTCATTGACAGTGAAGCATGGCAAACTATTTGGGGTGATATTCTAGAAAACAATAAAATGTACATGTGTGCTAGAGCATGCGGAAAATTTCCTAAGCCAGTTATAAGTCAAGGTCGTGACCAATTTTTACAACTAGATAACTTCAATGAGTAAAATCATAAAAATAGTATCAACGCAACAGTCTCATATCTTATCTATAAGATGGAATCCTAACAACGTTTGTAATTACAAATGTGAGTACTGCTGGCCCGATAACAACGCAGGCGATTCTCAATCCCCCAAAGATTTAGACCTTACTATTAAAAACTTCAATCATATGATTGAACGTTACAGAACAGAACTAGGAAAAACTAAGATACATCTAAGTATCGCTGGTGGTGAACCCACATTGTGGAAAGACCTTGCATTGTTCATAGAAGCAATTAAAAAAGAAAATGATATCTATTTCACTTTACTTAGCAATGGATCAAGAACTCTTAGATGGTGGAAAGAGTATGGACATCTGATAGATAATGCTCACTTGTCTTATCACATAGCACAAGCTGACCCTGACCACATGATTGCTGTAGCAGATACACTATTTGAACTTAACAAAAAAGTCACAGTTAAGGTGTTGATGGATCGCAAACATTGGCAAGAGGGACTAGATGTTATTGAATACATGAAGAAGAATAGCAAACACAAATGGTTCATCATGTCCGGTGAAGTCATTGAACCAGAAGTTGTACAGATAGCAAACATCAAAGTTATCAACGCCGACGATAAACAACTGACTACTCAACAAAAGAAGTTTTTAAAGAATCCCTTAAAGAGATTGCCAAATCTATTGTGGATATGGAAAAATAGAAAACTAATCTTCGAGGGACAAATGAGATTGTACGAGAGTGTGGCTCATTTTGAAGACAAGAAAACAGTAAAAGCAAAGTCTAATACGTACATCAATAGAAACTGGAATAACTTCGAGGGATGGAGTTGCGATATAGGATTAGACAATGTTTACATACATTGGGACGGTGCAATCAAAGGTGCCTGTAATCAAACTATATTTGGATTGGATCATTCATTCAACATCTTAGATGAAAACTTTGTAGAGGTTTTCGATCCTAAGTTTCAACCTTCAATATGCACCAAGAAGAACTGCTACTGTTCTCCTGAAACACATTTGTCAAAGCGCAGACTTAGTTAAAGGGATATCGGCTGCACATGTGCAGTAGTTTCTATCACAGATTACGGGCTCAATGGGTACAGTAAACGTATCGTTATAGATATTACCTAGACTACCACCCACACGACAAGTTGCACGATGTACTTCCCCGTCCCAGTTAATCATTAGTGATTCAAGACCCGCGTTACACTCCCAACCCTTGTATTGATTCTTGTGTAGTTTGATTACATCGTTGGCATGAAGCATTTCTTCTTTGTCTTTATAAAACAATATAGTGTTGGGTCCCACAGTAGAATCATGTTGCAAGATCCAATCTAAGTCTTTCTGGTCGTAACGCATATCGTCAAACAAATCATGGTCACCCTCAGTCCAGCGAATTCTACGGATGTTATATTTTACCTCAAACTCGTCAAACAACTCAACAGCACTACGAACGTCTTTCATCTTATCCTGATGAGCCATGACATTTACTAACACATGTGCATGGGCACTGTTTTCATACACTGTTTTAATCGTATACAAAATATCTTCCCACTTATATTCAAAGTGTAAGCTGAATACCCATTGGTCAACTAACTGCTTATTATACCAGTCAGGCTTTCTAGTCCCATTAGTAGTAACACTTAACCACAAGTCCTTCGACTTGATATATTGAATCAATCTGTCAATGTCCGGGTGAACACATGGTTCTCCACCAGTTAAACTTAAACGAATAGGTTTACCTAGTGATACAAGTTTGTCTACTGTGTTTTGTAGTGTGTAATAATCAGTGTGGGGGCTAAAGTTATCGTGGATGTAACTAGGACAATAACTACAGTCGTAGTTACAACGTTTGCCTAAGTTCCATTCTACTTTGATACTATCGCCGTGATTCCATCTACTTTTTACTTTATACATACAACACTTTCTACCTTATTGTACTTTAAAAGTGTGTCTTTGTCAACAACTGTAACCAAATCTGCGACCGGAATCAACCCAATGTTCAAGTTCTTAAATGGAAACTTCTTAAACTTAGCCCAGACATTGATAACTCTCATTCTTAACCAATGAAGTATACTGTTAGATGAGGGTCCGAACTTAACCATAAAGTCCGCGCTGTAATGTGTCTGGGGTCTAATAGCTTCTGCTATGTTATCATTGTCTTTAAACGCATCTAACACAGTTTTACCCACATGACAGTAGTTAATGTACACCGAGCCTTGTTTCCACTTACATGTAAAGTGTTTTAAGTCTTCTGCATCTAATTCAAATCTTAGTCTATCCTTAAATGTAACAACTAGTGTTGGGTGCTTGTTAGACGTTCTGATATTTGATTCCATCTGATGGATCACTATGTTGAACTGGTCTACTGCTCTTTGTACATGTTCGGGTGCATCTTTGAACCACTCAGTACCTATAGTCACTTCACCTCTCAAGTCTTCAAAATACTTGTGAAGATAGTTCATATCTTCCTGAGTAGAATCTACACTAACTTTTCTATCAATGATATGTTGATAACGGTTGATGATATCAATCTGAGTATTCAATCGGTCGACATAAGTTTCTTTAGTCGTTCCCCAATTAGAAAATCTATCTATTTCGTATAATGAATAGTTCTTGGATACTTCATTAAACCATTTGTGTGCAATAGGTGTATCTCTAACATTGAACACTAACTCAAGTTTATCAGTATCATTTGTAATTGTTAACACTAGCTTCATACAAACTCTTTAAACTCAGGAGTAACTGTTTCAAACGATTGATTACGAGTCTTGTCCAGTCTATGATTAAACTCTACACAATCATTCCACTTGTCCGACTGGTCACGTGCATTAAGATAATTGATGTTATCTTGTATTTGCCCTAGCGTGTATTGCAATAGTTGCGGGTGTTTCTTAACCATCTTAAAGTCTTTTACTTTATCCTTGATGTTTTCTAAACGTTCTATCGCCAAGGCTACTAGTTCTCTGGGCAATACCTGTGCTGACAATAGTTTAGGATACTCTACACGATGGGTGTGAAAGACGATGCCCAAGTCATCTAAGAAGTATTCAATCATCTTATCTAATACAAGCACGTTACTTACTTGCACGGTAACAGCGCCCACGATACGGCTAATGTTTGAGATAGATTGAATCTCTTTGATATTAGCTATCATTGTGCCCCAATCAGCATTTCCTCTGACATATTCATAACTATCACCAATGCCGTCAATTGATACGTTAACTGCTACTGATTTGAACTTAGGCCAGTACTCATAGATGTTTCTTGACCCTTTACCCAGCATACTTAAATTAGTAGCATACTTAATTTCAATCTGATGTCCATACTCACTGAGCATATCTAAGATACGATAGTGTTGCGGGTCCATTAATGGCTCACCACCTGCAAACTCTACACGACGGAAGTATGGCAATAGCTTTTCTAAACTTTCCCACCATTGTGGATTGTCTTGGAACTTATCTAAGTGTGGCTTGTTCTCTAAGTTATGTTCTTCTACAATAGCGTACATGATATTGTTTTCGTTCTTATAGAACTCTTTAACTTCACTCCAATCGTTCCACGATGTACTGTCCATTGGGTGACACATTCTGCACTTTAAATTACATAGATTGTTCAACTTTAATTCCATAGTAGGAATCTCAAAGGGCATAACTTCTTTTAAGACAGTGTTAGGATATAAGTTAATACGTGCTTCAGGAATCTTACCTGAGATATGTCGAATACGTAATGATTCAACACCCTGATCCTCTAAACTAAAGCATGGCTCACATTCTTTAGGACGTTCGTCATTTAATACTTGACGACGGATACGTTGCATCGTATCGTTATTCCATATTTCTTCTAGTGTGTTATCTTGTATGTTACCCACAGGGTGACTACGACAGCAAGCACAGATTGCACCATCTTCTCTGGTAGCTAAACCAGTAAAGGGATGCATACAGAATGTTTTACTTTGATTCATTTTCCAAGTACCTTAATAATGGACTGACACCCACTGGCTGATTATCTTTTAATGCTAGATAAATTGATTTTGTAGGGGTTAAATTAAAGTCCCTGCATACTTTATAATAATTACTTCCATGCTTATTCCACAAGTAATCTACGGGGAACTTTCTAACAAAATGTAACCCAATCATACTCAACGCACGATTGTTCATTTTAAAGTCATTCATTATTGTAACACTATCGGGTTCTGTTTGTCTAGTGTATCGTAACCCGATTCTATTCCAACCCAATCCTAAACCCTTGCTTAGACTGATACCCACTGACTTGATACTTGGATGACTAAAATCAAAGTCAATGTCTCTACAGCATGTTATCCAAGCCCCGTCAATATGTACGTCAACCTTCTTGTCTAATGCTTCGTCTAGTATATCTTTCATTTGTTCATGCTTTGCACCAATTCTGGGAAAGGGCATTGCTATGATTAAGGGTAAGTTTTTAACTAATGAACCCGGCTCTACAAAATAGATACAACGCTTTAAACGTTCATGGTATCTATAATCCCCATTTAACACTTGAGGAGGATTATCGTGCATCATATAGATATTGTCTATATACTGAGTGCAACCGTTAATAATGTCAACACGGGCAAACCCTTCTATACCCGAAAGAGTGTTCAATTGACTTCCGAAGATCCATTCGTGTGCTTCTTTTTTGAAATTAGCATAGACTGAATCTGTGATATCTCTATCTAAGTAGCCGCTTAATACTTCCTGTATTGTCTTTTCAATTAAGTTGTCTGACATGGGACTTGGGCGTTCAACTTCTAAGAATTTGTCCGAATATTCTGTAGCCACTCTAATACGATTCATTGAAATATTTATAGGGAGGTCCCGTAGATTAAATATTTTGATGAATAAAACTTTCTGGATGCAACCTATTGATACTCAAATAGGTAAATGGCAACAACAAATCAAAGACGTTTCTGGATCAAACAGTTTTTGTGTATTACCCTGGATTCACTTAGCTACAAGACCCAACGGTGATATGCGTATCTGCTGTGTTGCAAACGCATCAGGAGCTGACACTGGTGATTATACTGTTGGCTTAGTTAAAATGGAAGACGGCAAACCCGCTAACTTTGCTAAAGACTTGCCCACAGAAGCATTCAACAATGATTATATGAAGTCAGTTAGAAAGACTATGCTAGAAGGCAAAGTCCCTGCTAGTTGTACCAAGTGCTTTAAAGAAGAAGAAGAGGGTATTGCTAGTAAACGTATATGGGAAACTGGTACTTGGTATCTACAAGAGAAATTAGATATCGAAGAAATAATTAAAGAAACACTAGAAGACGGAACTGTTCCATATAAGCTACGTTATCTTGATTTACGATTAGGACATACTTGTAATTTAAAGTGTGTTATGTGCAGTCCTCACGACTCTAGCTTGTGGGTGTCAGAACACAAGAAGATTATTCCTCTAATACAAAGCCCATTGATTCAAAAGCAAATGGCTTGGGAACCAGGATCGTTTAATAATCAATGGCACGAGAACCCAGAATTCTGGGAACAAGTTTACGACCAAATCCCTAACATTAAACAGTTATACTTTGCGGGCGGAGAGCCATTATTAATTAAAGAACACAAAACATTCTTGTTAGAGATTATTAAACGTGGATATGCAGATAAGATTAGCTTACGATATAACACTAACGGTATCTTAGTCAATGACGAGATTATTGAGATTTGGGAGCAGTTTAAGAAAGTTAAAGTGGGTATTAGCTTAGACGGATTAAATGAAAGAGTTGGTTATATTCGTTATCCAACTGACTTTAAGACTGTAGAAGAAAACTTGTGGCGCTTAGAACAAACATCTGACAAGATACAAACAAACATTGCATTAGCAGTACAGATATTGAACATCAAACATATCCCAGAATTTATCAAGTGGAAAGTTTTGTCTGGGTTTAAGAAGTTAAACTTAGATAAGAATGCTGCTGGACAAACAGCGGGTGGCGGCTTATGTGGGGTTCATTTGTTATGGATCCCAACATGGTTAAGTCTACGTGTATTGCCCCTAGAAGATAAACAAGAAGTACGTAGACTATTCACAGAATTGAAACAATGGCTGTGGGATAACTATACACAAGATGACGAATTCTGGCATGTTAATCCCTATGGGTGGAAACGCTGGGAGGGTATATTAGACTGGATGGACGCAGAAGACCATACCAATTTACTACCAGACTTCAGTGAGTATATTACTACATTAGATAAGCAACGTAAAACAGACTTTAAACAAGTATTCCCAGAGCTTGGTCATTTATTATCACCCAACAAGTGACTCGATAAATATCAAGATGCTAGTCAAGACGAATCATTCAGTTCCATTGCATCTATTAAAGACTGCTAGAGAAGAATTTAACTTCTCAGAGTTTAGAACTTCAATTAATAAACCCACAGGAAACTTCTTTTATGACCCATGGGAAATTAAAGATGAGTTTAAAAATACTATCTGGGAACAACTGTTAGATACGTTGCCCTACACTGTAGGTGAAGCAAGAGTTATTAATCTTAAAATGGGAACTTGTTATCAAAGTCACAGTGACATTGATGACAGATATCATTTAAACATTCAGGGTGATATCTCATACTTGGTAAACCTTGATACTGACACAATGCACAGAGTTAACAACGATGGGTTTTGGTACGATTTAGACGCTGGATTTAGACATTCAGCAGTTAATTTTGGGGTAGAGTATAGACTTCAATTAGTTGTTAGAAAACTACTGTTAAAGAACGTAGTTTCTAATCCCATTAATATCATCATCAAATCTCCCCTATCTAATGTTGATAGAACAAGATTTTTGTTTGATAATCATTTAAGCGGTGTATTAAACAAGTACAATAAAAACAATGTCATTAATAATTTCAGTCCTGCTGTTGACGGATTGTCTGTAAGTATGACAATAGACTCAGATTATATAAGCGAACTAGAAAGTTTGTTGCCCCCAAATTTTTACATAGAAAGAATAACATGATTGACAACACTAACTGGGAATTTATCCGCAAGATAGAAGAAGGATATGAGTGCTCAACTAACGTACTATACGTTCCCACAATAAGTCCAGAGAAAGACAAAATGTGTATGCACTTCACGGAAGATGCAGCGGAATACATGAGGGGTAGCTGTGTTCCCCGCAACAACGAATTAATGGAGACTTTTTTCCAGCGTGAATTAAAATACTTAACACTATTTCAAGGAAAGCCATGGTGTCCTGAGATATTTGATGTTGATCCTACAGAAAGAAAGATTCTAGTAGAATTCAATAAAGAGAGTTTGAATAAGCCTATTAGGACTGAAGGCAGGTCGTTAGATAGTGAGTTCCCAAATTGGAAACAAGATTTATTCAGAATTATCAAGGATGTACACGACTCAGGGTATATCAAGTCTTCTTTATACCCTCACTGTTTCTTTTATACTAACTCAGGTCAAATGAAGATGATTGACTATTATGCAACCATAGAAAAAGATGATACTTTACTTCATAAGAGTTTAATTGAGCCGATTATCGGTGTTGATTCTCATCAACGATTTATTGAAGTGAAACAAGGGGATTATTATCAGATGGGAAATCATTTTAAAAACTCACTAAAGACTTGGATCAAATGGCCAGGAGATCCCTTGCCCGAGTTCTTTGATATGATTTTTGGTAACAATGAGTAATCATACAATATTAGTAAACGTGATGCTTACTGAAGCATATCCTAGACACGCAGGTGTATATAGGATCGCAACGTTTCTAAGAGAACTAGACTGGGACTGTGAAGTTTTAGACTATACTCTTGTTTGGTCATTGAGTGAACTAAAAGAGTTTGCACGGTCTAGAATAACTAAAGATACCAAGTTTATTGGCTTTAGTCAGTTATTCACTGCTTGGACACCTATTATGGAAGATTGGTGTGCTTGGATGAGAGAAACATGGCCGCACTTAATATTCATTGCCGGTGCGCCTGCGCCCCCTACATATGAATCAAAGCAATTAGATTATTACGTCAGCGGGTACGGTGAAGAAGCATTAGTTGTTCTATTAAAGTATCTATTCTCAAACGGACCTAGACCTATATTTGATTTAAGTGTATCTACGACTAAAAAGATAATCAGCGCAGATAAAAATTATAAAGCGTTTCCTTACCCTAAGTTAACTACTCTCTATGAAGAAAGAGATTTCATTCGCCCTGAAGAATGGATAGCAATAGAAACATCACGCGGGTGCATCTTTAAATGCGACTTTTGTAGCTTTCCTATCCTCGGCGTAAAAGAAGATTATACTAGAGCACAATCTGACTTTGAACTACAAGTTAAAGAATCCTATGATAAATGGGGAATTACCAAGTTTAATGTTGTTGATTCTACATTCAACGACAGAATTGACAAGATAGAAAAATACGCTGATGTAGTAGAATCACTATCGTTTAAGCCACTGTTCGGGGGTTATATTCGTGGAGATTTACTAGTCACTAGACCTAGAGATAGAGAAGAATTAGCTCGAATGAACTTTGTACAACATTACTATGGGGTAGAGAGTTTTAATAAACCATCAGCAAAAGCAATTCACAAAGGATTAGACCCCGAAAAAATGAAAGAGGGTTTAATGGGTGTTAGAGACTATTTTGTTGATAAAGTTAAAGAAGATTATGTAGGGTGTATTGGATTAATCATTGGTCTACCGCATGAGACTAAAGAAACTATAGCCAACAGCTTTAAGTGGTTAGAAGATAATTGGAGTGACCAAGCACACTCACTTATACCATTAGCAATTTGGCGTAAAGAGTTTACTAATAACACAAGTGCTATCTCATTAGATTATGCCAAATATGGTTATTCTGAAATGACAATTGAAGAAGGTCTTCAACGTGCTAAAGAAAAGAATGTAAAGTTTTATATCGATTCAGACCCATCAGATGCGTTAACACCCGATTCAGGCATCACATTAATTTCTGAAAGACTTTGGAAGAATGAGCATATGGATATATTTGATGCTCATAGAATATGGCAAGATGCAAACGAAAGCATGTGGTGGAGAGATAATCACTTTTCGGCAGGAAGAAAAGTCATACAAGAGTTAATAGTAGAAGGTAAGCCATTCGTTGAATGGTATAAAGATAAAAAGTTAGGAAAATAATATGGACTTAAAAAACGCAAAATTCGTAGATATTGAAATCCCAATCGATTGGCAATCATTACTAGAAAGTGTGAAGCCACAACAAGGTGTAGAGATTACAACAGATCCGGCAATTTGGAGAATGGAAGTACCCGCTTACACAGAGATTCTTAATATATGGAATAAGGCTAACTATCCCAATGATGCAGTTAAATGGATTAACTACTATCCCGGTCAACATTATTCTGAGGATGACATTGATAGAACGTTATGCAAATATTTAAATGTCAAATATCGCAGGTCTTGGCTTAGTAGAATCGATCCGGGATATTCTGCACCATGGCACTGGGATGTTGAAGATGATGCTGAGGAAGAAGAAAATGCACTACGTTTCAGTGTATTCTTAGGAGACGGAAAACTCGGACATATCTTTATCTTAGGCGGAGAGAGTGGAGAACCCGGTAACGAAGACTACTTTATCAATATGAAGCATGGTTCTATCATTGAATGGAATAACTATCATAATTGGCACATTGGGGCAAACATCGGTTTACAACCAAAGTATATGTACCATCTCAAGGCAACTCGCTTGTAATATCTCTCCATTTCTTAAATCTAGCATCGTCAATCTTATCAACATAAATTAACGGAAAATCTAAGCTAGATTTAAGAATAAAGTCGATAGTCTCGACAATACTATCAGGATCAATCTTATTATCTGATTCGGGCCCATAAACTTGAAAGCCACTCGTTATTAAATGAGTGGTTTTTATATTTTCACTAGCTAGACTAAGACTACGATTGCGTGTAGAGAGTTTCTCGGCACTAGTTACTGTATCTAACTTACGCCATTCATCAAACTCTAATACAGTACCAATAGTTATAATATGACCCTCTGCCCATGAGTTATATACGTCAGTTAACGCTTTTTCTTGGAAACCCATGTAAATCTGTGCATGATTAATGAACACATCATATTCTTTAGCGACAGATAAGAAGTCATTATATCCTGAATCAGTAGTTAAATCAAACCCTGAACTCTTACTAATAAACTTAGTATCAGGGTAGTATTTTAATAAACTCTTTGCAATTCCCCCGTGTTCAGGATTACCCGTACATATAATCTTAGTCATGTAGTGTTATCTGTAATGTATATCTAATATTATAGCTTAGATTACAAGCAGCATGGATACATTCAGGATCGCTCCATTCGAATAAATCACCCTTCTTGTAATTTGTTGCTAGAAAGTCATCAAATACAAATACATGTCCCGGCTCATAATCTTGCAAGAACATAGTATATCTTACTGGATTTGACACTTCAACTAAGTGAGGATCAATATGCATAGTTTGCATTTGTCCGGGTAAGTACTTAACAAACCACCAATGACAGTGTTTTCTAACTTTAGGTAGTTCGGGTAGTGTAATTTCAAAACCCTGCATGTCTTTACTTCTAGTATTAAACTGCTGGAAATAGGGAGTGTCTTTCTCAAAGAAGGGCCTAGCACTCTCTCTAAACATCTCTAATGTAGGATGTCCACTCCATCTGTCTGGTTGCCATACGGGAATCTTGTCCCCGTTACTAGTTGATAGATGATTCATTAATTCATCCGTGACCCAGTCTTTTTCGTTTTTAATAAATTCAAACATTATGCGTAAAAGTTAAAATTAAAAGTGTATCTAGTTACACCCATACTTAGATTGAATACTCCATGTCTACCATCGTCAGCATATTCAAACACATCACCCATTTTATAGTCTTTAACCAGTTCATTTTCCATAATAAAAACATGACCCTCAACATAGTCTTGTAATGGCATCCAGAATCTTCTAGCTGTCAACCCATCACATTCATTTCTAGGTGCATGGTCACGATGAAAGGGTATAAAATTACCAGACTTCATTTTAACAAACCACCAGTCAACTTTACCATCCACGACAAGGGGCGGTGTTATATCGAAGGGTAATGTTGTAGGTTCAAAGCTATGCCAAAAGATACTGTTATCAACATCATATCCACACTCTCTAAGTTTAGCTACAGAGTTAACTTTTCCATATTCTGCAGGATCAAGTTTAGGATGTTTCTCACCGTCATTATTAGCCATGTACTCTAGCCATTCAGGTTTAATCCAGTCTTTATAATTACCTACGTATTTCATTCTAAAGCCTCTGCTATTTGTAAAACTACCCTAGAAGTAAAAGAAACGTTTGCTGCGCCATGCAACAGTTGAGGATCCTCAAACTCGAATACGTCTCCCATTTTGTAATCTGTCAACATCTCACCTTTGTCGCCGTATACAAATATGTGCCCGGCTTCAAAGTCCTGCATTGCCATCCAATATCGCTTGCACGGGAATTTAACTGGATCTCTGTGTAGGGGAATTAGTTGCCCCGGTGTCATTTTTGCAAACCAGTAATATGATTCATTTTTACACCACGGTGGATTTATGTCTATGTCCTGCAAGTTGTGTTTGAAATAAAACCACCACTGAGTGGCTTGCATATCATATCCTGCTTTTCGAACATTCTCACGCTCTGTTGTTTCGTTTTCATCTTCGGCTTCCCACTCTTTGGGCATTGCGTGTCCCGGTGTAGATGAGATTATTTCCATCCATCTGGGATCAATCCAATCTTTATAATTTCCAATAAACTTCATATTAATAACTTTCTATATGGTCTATGCCAAGTTTCTTTCTAAACTCATCGGTGAACTTTCCATCAATTCTAATAGAATATGTCTGAGCCATGACTTTATTACCACCGTGCCAGTCAACGTCATTCCACCAAGCTGCTCGTGTGTTTAATCCATACTTGTTTTTAGTCTCAGGATCCCATAGATAGAACTGATTGCGTGTATCGGGTCTAATATGAATAAACTCATTACGATGTGGCTTTACAACGTTTACACCGTTCTTTGCATCTAAGTCTCTATGCTCGAAGGGTAATCCATCATGCTCACAGTGAAAGAATATAACTCTGCCAATGTCTTTGAATATAGTTCCCACCATTGACTCAACCCATTTAACAGTGTTAGGGAAATGACTTGCTTCTTCTGTTAGTTTACGGGGTGCGGTTCTATCATCCCAGGAACCTTCTTCCCATAAGTAATAATAGATATAAGGGTCATATGCACCCATTGCCATCTTTAAATATCTTGTGAATACATTACGTTGTTTAAAGTCTTTAAAGTCATTCGGGAATATAGTCTTACCTTCTACTACGATAGGATCGTCCTCTGGTAATTTCATATATTCTTCCATAGCTTGATAGATAGGCTTCCAGTTATGCTTATAGCTCATGTCTTCAAACGTAAAGCCCGGAGCCATCCAAGTACCCTCTTTAGCAAACTCACGTGCTGTAGCGAACCCTTTGTATATCTCGGGCTGTAACTTATCGAATGTTTCCATGTCTACATATGGTTCCATGTCGAGATATAGTTGATTATTAATTCCTTTTATCATTTTGTCCAATCTAATTTCTTACGTTTATAATTTTGAATAAATCTATGCATGTTTACTGAGTCATCGTTATACTTGGGATATTTAATGATGTCCTCGATATTGTTAGTATTATACTCGATAAATCCTGAAATTGCATTAAACCCGGTACAACTATAAGAATCATATCTAGTCTCGTAGAAGTCTTTTAATATGTCCATAGCTTGTACTTGATCCATATCGTCATGTTCCCATATGATTAAGTCATCTAGTCCAGGGTAGAAACTAAGCATATCTGGCTTCTTGTCTACTTTTTTCTTTCTAAGTCCGTACTTTTCTAAGTTCTTAGAAAACTCGCTTAGATTAGACATATTAGAGTTATACTCGGGTACTTCTAAGTACCATGATGTAACGCTTTGACCACTCCAATTGTCTTTACACCAGTTAAGACCGTCATTGAAAGTTTCTGGGGATTCTTTAGGTAATCCGCATATTAAGCTAACAGTGCCTCTATACATATTATGTGGCTCGAAATAGTTTCTAGCATCGATTAACCCTTGCTTCAATATATTGGGGTTCATGCCCTTGCCAATAATCTTACCCGCAGCATGATTAAATGTTTCAACACCGTAAAAATGTCCACCTAAACCCATCTCTAGCATCTTATCCCAGTGACTACGTTGTTTAATTAACAAGTCTGCCCGCATAAATGCCATAAACCATGGCTTAAAGTCTAATCTACTAACGGCTGCCGAATACTTTTCAATCTTTTCTATTCTGTCGTTGAACGTTTCATCAGCAATAGTATAGTTCTTAATACCCCATGTGTCATAGTTATACCGTAGTTCTTCTTCAAAGTCTTCAGAACTACGTGATAAATCTTCTTTAACTCCCAATATAGGGAAATTGCAGAAATCACATTTAAACTTACAGCCTCTACTTGTTTCAATAGTAAGCATTTCAAATGGTTCTAAAAAGTCTCGTTTTTCATGCTTATTACGATATGTAGGCAGGTTCCATGCAGGGAAGTTATGTAGTGCTCTAATAACTTTGCGTCCATTATCTATTTCAAAGGTTAATCCTGTGTGAAAGATTAGGTTACCTGCAATATACTTACATAACTGTAACATAGCAACTTCCCCGAAGCTGTCAACCCAATAGTCTATATTCTGTGCGGGAGTAATCAAGCACCCATGCCCACCTAATATAGTTGCTATATCAGGATATGTTTCTTTTAGCCATTTAGTAAAATCATTCGCTTCGTCCGGCCACCAATTAATAAAAGAACTAAAGCCAAAGAACTTAGTCTCTTTGGTTACTCTGCTACGGACAAACTCTTTTAGTTCTTCTAATGAGAACTCAATACAGAAATCTAATACTTCAATATCCCAGTTTTGTTCACGTAAGAACGTAGCAATACGATGGGCACCTGTACCCCGATGACCGTGTTCTTTGCGATAACTAAACATTAAGCCATGCTTCATTGTAATATATACCTGTCAGGGACTGTATCCAATAATGGTAATTTATTGTTTATTAATCTATCTCTTAACAACACTTGATGTACAAGAGGACTTATTGGTCTTCCGGGCAGCATATCAGCCCAAGACTCTGTTTCTAATTCTTCCAAGTCAATAGTAGTTACGTCTGGCCATTGAATTAGTTTAACGTCTACCCCATTAATCTCTACAGGATAGTGAGCACGGATTCCATACTCTGGTCTAGGGACAAACGACCAGTTATTCTTTTCGCTTATCTCACGACTATGTTTAACTAACTCGCTCAAAAACATCTTTTCTTGGTCAGGGCTTCTTCCGATATCTGTACCAACTCTGATACGATACATATTACAATACTTTTTCTCAGTATTAAACTGTTGAATCTCTTTTAAGCAGTATTCTAATTGATGGAAGCCTTCGATAGTATAACTGATATTCTTTATAGGTATATTCAGTTCTAAGCAGTTAGCTAACCCACGCTCTTGCTTGTCACGAATCTTGGGACCTTGATAGTCTGGGTGGTTCAATCCAATAGTAAAGTAAACGTTATTAAATCTAGTAAACTGTTCTAGATATTCAATATTAGCAAGTCTTACCCCGTTGCTTAATATCATAATGGGTCTAATAGCTATACTGTTTAGTCTGTCGATTAGTTCGGGTAGGTCGTTTCTTATCGTGGGTTCAGCGCCCATTAACACAACGGCTTTTTGTTCAGGCCAGTGTTCTACTTCTGCTATGATACTATTGATGCTAGGGTCTTTGCTTGTGTTATCGGGTATCTGATAGCAGTGAGGGCATTCTAAGTTGCATCTATTTGTAATATCTAAACAGATTGCGTTTAGTGTTTTGTGTAAGCCGTTACGCCCATAATTATAACTCTTGTAGAACTCTGCGTCTGGTTCTACTAGGAACTTCTGAAACCCGTGCTCAGGGCAAGTCTTTTCTAAGTAGACATTACCGTTTTCTACAATCGTTCTTGCAGGGATATGTCTGTAACATTCGGCACATAACGAGGTAGTATTTGAATTTAAGATTTCCATTAAATATTATTTCTCCAACGTATTTATAATATAAGTACATGCTAAGAGAAAAACATGGATTATACCTACTATTACAACAACGTTCCCGAATATGGGTTATGCCGAAACAATTTAATCTACACAAGTCTTATCAACAGTAATAAGACTAAATTTGTTCAATGGTATTACAATGACAGTGAGTATCACAAGGGTCGTAACGAAGTTATGGATCCTGCATTGATGGACATTAAATGGGAGCGTGAAGTCAACATGCTGAACTATGTCAGAGACAGTGGGAACAGTGAATATCTGCTTAATTACACGGTTGACTATGATAATCGTAAGGTATACCTAGATATAGAAAACGTAGACTTTTGGGAGCTTAGTGGCTGCTCAAAAGACAACTATGACAGTGTATTACCCAACTGGCGTGAACAAATGCTAGATATACTTAAAATGCACAAAGATATAGGTGTATATAAGTTCAGTCTTCATCCCTCAAGTTACTTTATCGTAAACGGGAAACTAAAGAGTATGAACTATTTCTTTGCTTATAAAGAATCAGAACAGAAAGTAACTGTAAGAGAGCATTTAAGTCATATCAGTGAGGGTCGTAGACAACATCTATTCCCGCAGATGCAACGCTTGGGTATCGATATTGATACACCTACAGATTGGAATAGACTACAAGTATTGTGCTTTGATTCTTTCAGTGACCAATATCCACAGGACTTTATTAATCGTGCAAAACAACTCTTTATATAAAATCTTACCCTACAGTGATTCTATGGACTTATCTGAGTTCTATAGTAAAGCACTTAGCAAGGGCTATGAAAACAATTCATCTAAGTATTGGTTAAAAGATTGCTTTAATAACGAACAATTAAGTGAAACGTGGATATTGTTTTATAATGACAAAGCGGTTGGTTCTGTCGCTGCACATTCATTCCCAGAGATGGGTGAAAATGCGTTCAGAATAGCCGCAAGAACTTGTATATTAACTGACGAGATTCCTACCCCTAATGTTCGTACAGTAAATCAGATAATAACTCATCAACATGCAACGGCTCAGTTTTTAATACCCACATGTATTGAGTGGGCGGGCAGAGATAATAATCTATATATAACGTCAAATAACTTAGAGAAGGGTAGTCAACGATTAGTTCATACTATCTATTTCCCCGCAATGGCTAAGTCAGGACAAGTAACTAGGATATCTGAAATTGAATATAGGGGAACTATTCAAACAGTATGGAAAATAAACGTAGATAGATTCTACGAGGAATTAAACAAGTTTCCCCGTTGGTAATTAGATAATTCCAGTTAGATTGTAGATAGTATCAAACTGGTCTTCGTCACATATAATGATAACATGTGCTCTAGTTACATGCCCGCAATTCATTGTTCCATGCATTCTTTTTACATCTAAGATATAAGCATTGCCCGGGTACATGTGGTCAAATCCATCATCAGTTGCCCACCAATGTGTATCGTCAGCATATATTGGAATATGTATTTTAATCTTATCATCTTGGTCGGTATGGGGTGTAACAATAGTTCCCGGTGGCGCTACACCCACTACACTTCTATGTGCTGTAGGGAATGTATTTAAAGCCTTTTCTCCCCAACCCTGACTACAGCTAGTAGGTTTATATAATTTAAAATCGCCCACTTCGTTGTTCTCAAACGCATGATAACTTCTATCTACATCTTCATAAATTGTTTGTAGACCCCAACCATATGCTTTATCGTCAGCCCAAGGGTTCTCACAAGCGCATCCGCCCATCCCAATCCATTTTTGGTCACTGAATTTAGTCTCTAAATCGTTATACCAAGCACGTGCTGCTTCAATATCAATTTGTAAATTAGGGATTTTAGTTATTGTTTTATGTGTCATAATAGTTAGTGTAAGTCAACCCAAGTTCCGTTAGCATAACCTTGAAACTTATGAGTATCTTCATTATATATCATCATTCCGTTCTGTGGCTTGATGTTTTCGATAGATGCGGCATTCTGCGGGACATACTGTACTATCTTAGAATCAAATGCTCCGTTCTTTCTGAACACCCAAAGCATATAATCATTTAATAAATCCCCTAAGTCATCTCCTGCGTTTACAAGAACAGCTAAGTTACTTGCGGGAGCTTTCTCGTCTTTATTTGCTTCAGGATCCATCTGTGGAATAAATGTAGCTAAAGTCTTGCCAATATCTCTACCGTTCTGTTCAAAGTATGTAGAGAAATTAAGTTTTACTCCAAAATCACCGGGTTGTAGTACTTCGGGGTTTTCAATCGTTCCTCTAACTGTATGAATTTCTAGTTTAGATTTCTTACCACCGTTATAAGCTGCTACAAATCTTGCAGGTGTATCCTCTGAGGTAACAATATCAACCCCTTCTTTTGTGTTGATAGTCAATTTGTCTTCTGGAGACGTAATTGTAGCAATATTCAATATTCCATTAACAATACTCATACTAACACCTCATGATTAACGTAAGTTCCAGTGACATTTTGTTCCATACATGCCTTATCAAATTGTTCTTTCCACTCGTCTGTGCAATCTAGTCTATGGATGATTAAGTGATATCTATCCTCATTGCTTTGATTTTTAACACTGTGAGGATAATGTATATTCATAACATATGTTTTACCGGGTTCCATGAACAACGATTCACCGTCACCCCATTCCCACATGCAATTTTCAGGGTTACTTAAACTGATATTAGTATTGTCTAATAACGGAACACTTGAATCAGTGTGCTCTGCAATATACCCGCCCGCTTCTACTAACATAAAGCGAACTCTACCGAATAATTTGCTTGGGAATTTATTCTTAACAAAATCTACAGTTACTGGACATTGTTCAGATAGCTCAGTCCAGTGCATATCTTTCACTACCTCTTCAATATCGGTGTATCCATATTGTTTCCAATGATCCGATTTGTCTGATGCCAATCCGTGAAGAACTAAACTCTTCCATCCTTTGTGGTCGTAACTTCCAGAGCGATGAGTTACAAAATACTCTCTAAGATTCTTTGCTTCCTGCAACATTGCTTTATAATCAATTTCAAACGGCAACGTAAGAAACTTAGCATTAGAAACAAAGTAATCTTTGTTCAGTGTCATTAAATATTCTCCTATCCAATATTTATCAATAAATACCTCATGATTCAAAAATTCGAAACTAGAAACGGCACCGGAAAAATCGCAATATGTATTCACGATATCTTCGAAACATGCACTAGTGACTGGTCAAAAGAGATAGCAAAGAACTTAACCGATTACTTATTAAATCGTTGTTTACAATATGGGTTCGATGTATTTGCTAGTGACGATGAAAAACTGTTAATAGAAACTGCAACGAGTGAAGGGTATACCCATTGTGTTGTTATTGCTGCCGGGACTAGCACGAAACTGTCAGATAGATTGTTTCAGGAAATCAGAAAAAAGTGTAGCGAAGATTTTTATATCGCAGGGCATGTGCTAGACAGAGAAGACAAGTATTTTGAACTACACCATCAATTTTATATTCTCAATCTTAGTATTCACAAAGAGCTAGGATTACCAGAACTGGGAGAAAGTTCAGATATTCCCCATTCTAAGTTAAAACCATTGTCTAAAACAAACGACGGGTATATAGCACAAGAACTATCGCAAGGAACTGAGTTAGTTGAATACTCAGGAACTATGCACGGACACAACATATTATCTGTTGCATTATCACAGAACAAAAGAGTCATCGATTTGGGTGAAGGTATTAGAAATAACAAAAAGTACTTCTACTATGAATATGACCATGTGTTTTTAAAAGAATCAACGTCATTGTTTTACAATAAGTTCTTCTTCAATAACATTGTCGTACCTATGAACAGTGACATACTCAGAGAACAATTATCATACACTGGACCAGTAGAGCAATATGTGACACTCGGCACCGGATTAAATTGGGTTGAGAACTTGCATCTAACGGGCTATACAGAAGAAACAGAAGTGTTCTTTACTGACTACAACCCATTAGTGTTGCAGTTTATGAAAAGAATGGTCAATGAATGGGACGGTAAAGATTACATTGACTTCTACTTAAAGCAAGACTTTATAATCCCCAACAACATTCCGTACGATTTTGATGCGTATATCAATCAGTGTAGACAACAGTGGGAATCGTTTGTTAGTAAGATAAAAGACTGGGACACTAAGTGGAATAACATCCGAAAGTTAAAGTTTCACTTTATCTCAGCCGATTATATGAGTGATTACAATTTTGATTGGTTTAGTGGTGGGAAGAAAACCATCTTCAATGCTAGTGACATGTTTGACCATGTACCTAACACGTTTGACCAAAGTTTGAAGTTTAGAATCGCGGCTGAGAATAGATTCATTAATAAACTAAAGAACAAAAACCCAGAGTTAATGCTATTGTGGTCCGGACGTGCAGCTTCACAGTTACTTCCAGAAGGGCACCAACCCAAGTTTCAACCAATCAGTGAAGTAGTATTGATTGATATGGATACTATTACTCGTCCGTACTGGCACAAAGACGATTGGAATGTATTAAGACCGTTAGTGTGAGATTAGAATAATATCTGAATCTTTTGCAGTCTAGCAACCATTTGATTATATGATTCGTGACCACTCACTTCTACTAGATAATCAGGTTGTTCTTTTTCTGCCGGGAATGCCATGATATTAGTTACACCTGACTGACCGAATGGGTTCTCGGTATTCTTCTTATGATTCTCTTTCAACGGGAATGTACGCACACCCACCCAATATTGTTTATAACCCTTTGATTGTAAATGGTCATAAGCAGTAAGCCAATCAGTTTCACCGATTGCTTCATAGAAGATGATAGGGCGATGTGTATTGATAGTGTTTTCTGCGCCCTGTAATACTTTAAGTTCTTGACCCTCTGTGTCAATCTTCATTAGAGTACATACATTTAACTCTAACTGGTCAACAGTCATAACTTGAACTTCAATAGAGCCGTTGTCGTCAATAGCAACAGTGCCAAAGTTAGATTGATTAGTAAAATCAAAGTCTGAAATTTTGAGTGTACCTGGCTGGTCACTTACGGCAGCATTGTATAGTTTGACTGGAACATGCTGACAGTTATAAGCGGCTACGGCAAAGTGCTTGATATGTGGTTCGAACGCAAGCACCATACTCTTAGTACGTTGTGCGACTGCGAGGGCATGATAACCAATGTTAGTTCCGATATCAAGGTATAAGCTGTCCTCATTGAGGTACTTACACATGATATCTACTTCTGCGTCACAGTATTCACCGTATAGGAATATACTATAGCTGATAGTGTTATCGTTCTTATAAATGAGCATGTCACCGTTTTTACTATCGGTGATTACACAGTGTTCTTTGATTAGTTCAAGTTGTTCTTCTAGTTGATTCGACATAATAGTATGTATCAAATTATAATGTTGTCATTATTTTCTTTAACAATCCAACCTAAATTGAACAAGTCTTTTCTAACTTCGTCAGTGACATATCCTTCGCCCACAAAGTTATTCTTCATCCAAATATAACGCTCTTGTTCTTTTTTTGTGGCATTACAGAATTCTTCGTCTGACCAGTCATTTCTGATACCCGAACAGTACCAATCAATATAGTCACCTTTCTCTTGCATGTTAGCAACAATGCCACCGGAGCTTCTCCAAGAACAACTCCAAGTCTTGTCTTGTAAGATGTTCCAAGTTTCATTCTTAATGAATTCATTGTTGCACATGGCTGCGTACAAGTTTTGAGCATATTCTTCTCTAGTCTTAACTTTCTCAATTAAGACTTCACTTGTACGCAGGTCATATTCCATGTTGTCAGTTTGCCACTCGACAGTTTGTTCAAGTTCTTCTCTGCGTCTATTCCAATCTAGATGAAAGTCAACCATGTCTTGTGCATCAGAATCCTCAGGATTCACTTTGAGCCTCTCCTGATACCCGTTGATGCTGAACGTACCTCTCTCTGGACTTCTTGCTATGCTTCTTGACATGTTTCTTTTTGTAGAATATATGATTGCCTATTTGTGCTACAACTTCGTGAGGGAAGTTGTTTTTATAACTTGTATTATGAAAGAACAATACTGTTTTGGGTATTACTTCTTTATACTTGTCATATATTAACACATCTTTTGCTACCTGTAAACTACTTTGGTAACGTGCTGAGTTACGATTTGGGTTACCTTTACCCTCGCAAACCCATGAGAATTGGCATACTTTTACCCAAAGTGTTTCTTCGTCATCATTGATTTGTTTCACCTGTGTAGTTTGATAAACTACTTTACATGGTGTCGGGGCGAACCCGTGATTGATTCGGTTAAGAACTACACGTGCTACGGCTGCTTTGCCTTCCGTAGGTTCTCCACCTGCTTCAAAGTAGATATTGTCAGCCAAGCATTGTATTTGCTTTTTATCTACTTCTTTGGCAACCACTATAGGTTGCTCAATTTCTTGCTGCTGCGGTTTGGGTTGTACTAAGTACGAACCTAAAACAATTATAGGCAACAACAGAAACATCTTAACGATGTTTATGTAGGTCATAATTGACTCCTTTCTGATTGTGATTATTAGATAATCATTTACTTGTCCCAACAATCACAGTTGCAAATCGTTACCGATTCGACTGCTTGTGCTGGCTTCAAGACCGCCTTAGTATTAGAAGGTGTGTTAAAAATACTGAGATTTGGCGGAATAAGAGTTGTTTCAGGACTTCCCGCTAAACTGCCTGGAACAACTGCTGCACCTGTTACTATCGGGACCCCTAAGCTGGTCATCGATCCTGTCACTGGTGCGGTAACAAGTTTGTTCTGAGATATTTCATTATCTTGAACAGCTCCTGTTAAACTGAGTTTCATTGCGTTTCTTGCCTCACGCATTGATGCATTTAAACTTTTCCCTCCTATGGTGTTAGTGTTTGCAATGCTTTCAAGAACCCTTGCAGGTCCTTTTAATTCTGTTTGGGCGCTTAGGGACCCAATGTTTGTTATGAATGATGTAGTCGTAGTTGGATTAGTCATTAACGTAGACAAGTCTGAAGTTAATGCTAAGTCACGAGCGTCTTGTTCTTTTTGTAAATATGTACCGAATGTGTTATATAAAGTGTTTACTTGGGCTGCTAAACTGTTGTTATTTAAAATTGTTCCGATTTCAGTATTTGCTTGGTTAATCAAATTTTGCAATGTTGCATAGCTATCATTGCTCGGGGCACTCAATAATGTTAGCATGTTTGTATATGCTAGACCAAGCGTTACTGTTTGTATTTTAGCTATATTTGTTTGAAGTGTTGCCCAATCATAGTGCAAATCAGTCATTGACCCAAAGAAGTCACACATATTGTATGTGCCATCAGTGTTTGAGCCTTTTGCTAATATTGGCAACGCATTTTTAACTAATGATGAATCAGTTGGTTGCGAAGTCCCATTAACTTGTAAATCAGTTACACTTTCTAAGTTAGTTACAACCTGACTAAACTTTTCAACATTCATTGATTTGATGTTTTTAATTTGCATCATTGCCATACTGAATGCATCACATGCATAACCAATGTCATTTGGTAGGATGTTAGTTAATCTAAATCCAATGGATCCGTTCTTAACGTCTACTTCACCGTCTTTATATGTAAGATAGTATGTCTTGCTATTAGTTGGTTTAGGACTAATGTTGTATTCCGGATATGTTAGTGTTTGATAGCTGCTTGGGAATAGTTTCTTAGGATTAAGTAAATCAGCAAGTGAATTTAGTCCCGGCGTCTGTACGTTTAACGGGGTAAGGATATCTTGCAAATCATCACCCATGACAATGTTAAAACAACCATACATCAAACGTTGTTGCTCTAACGTGGGTTCTTTGCCGTTAAAGATTGCTTCTAGTTCTGTGCTTGTCATGCCAGCGGCTAACAATGCAACGTTTAGTCCAGTCGAGGTTGCTCTATTATCATTGATAGTTCTCAGTAGATAGACAGGTTCACCAAACTTATCTATAGTAGCTAAGTTGATTGCTTTACCTGTAGCAATCAAGTCTTGTCCCCAGTACAGTGTCGAAAGACTTACACCAGTGATATCACTTGATATCAAGTCATTCATGTTACTATATGAACCATCTAAATAACCCTTAGAGTCATTCATTGCAGAAATAAACGTATTCTGTGATTGTGAAAACGATTCACATGTTAAGAATGTGCTCAAAAAATCTGAGTACTTTCCTGAGTTGATATAAAATTCTTTATGTGCTTGATATGGAATCAAACGCAAGAATCCATAGCTTGCAGTTTCACCTGAATATGTTCTAGTGTACGTAGAGGGTTTGCTATTACCTAGTGCAGGGATAGACTGACTTCCTATACTGATAAGACTATCATACAACGTGCTACTCATTTGATTAGCTTGCACTTTTGTGTATGCTAAACGAATCACAGTAGCAAGCGTACCCAAGCATGTGTTAGTGTATAAGCTGCCAGGAGTATAATTACTTAGACTTGTACTTGAACCCATAAAGCCAGCGGCTGTAGGATTAACTTGCAGACCTGCATCTACTAAGAATGAACTTAAAACATTAACTGTTAGTGGGGTGGGCTTGCCGTTATAACTCATGGTACATTTACGTTAGGGCTGCCCTGTACGATACTGTGACCGCAACTGTTACCTGACCCTACTTTAAGTACAGGCACACCTTCAGCAAATACTGTAGGTGAACCTGTTGTAGTCATGGCAGCATGATGTGGGGGATGTGGTCTACCCCAAGGTGCATGAGGAGTAATTTGACTAACATGTAAGCCGACAGGGATGCCATTGGCGAATACAGTCCCGGCTCCGCGCATGATTGCGCCACCAACTTGATTTGTATCACCCTTACGACTTAACTGTGCCATATTATCCTACTAAGATTTGTTTATCTGGGATTTGAATACCAGTAGTCATTTCAATATATTTCATTTTAACCGAGTCATCAGTTAAGGCATATAAGGAAACGCTATTAGTATTTAGTGTCACAGGACAGTCTGGATCTACAGTAAAAAGACTAGGTATCAACTGCATACCCTTCTGTGAGGGTGCAATTGAGACTGGGTTCTCAATAGTCAAGTATTGACCTTCTTGCTCTACGAACTTGCCGACCATTTCTTCACCTGAGTTCAATTTGAACGTATATGTTTGTCCTACTTCTAATGTCATTCGATACTTTCTTTTGCTGTTAAATATTCTTGCAGTTCTTTAAAACCACCAATCAGTGTGTCATCTAAAAAGATTTGCGGTACTGAACGTGCAGTCGGTACCGCATTCAATAAATCTTCTTTAGTATAACCGCTGCCGATTTTCTTTTCTTCAAATTCAATTCCCTTTGTAGTCAATAATTGCTTTGCCATATCGCAATACGGGCATTGCTCTTTACTCCATACGATTGCTTTCATTTCATTTCTCCTTATAGTACTGGTAGTTCTTCATAGTCTACGGTGTCTGACATGACCCCGATGACGTAGTTTGTTGATTCGTTTTCTTGTAACGCTGTTTGTTTCTTGTTGATGTTGACATGCTTATTAAACCATGGTATCGGGCTAGATTTGGGATGGTTTTCTTGGTATTTGATTCCAATGTCTTTAAGTTTGTTGAAAGCAGTGTAGTCCACGAAATCTTTAAGGATTTCACTGTTAAGTCCAATGACGACACCTTTCTTAAAGAGATATTCAGCCCAGGCTTTTTCTTCGTTAATAACAGCCATGTACAAAGAATATACTTCGTGGTGCGTAGCAGCCTGTATTTGTACAAAGTCTGGATCGTCTTTGACGACATTGTTAATAAGCCATGCCGTCCATTCTGTATGTAGTAACTCATCTTGTAAAATCAACGAGATGATGTTCCCGTTGCCTATATAAATCTTATTCTCCACCATAGCAAGGCTGGTAGCGAAACTAACCATAAAGCGTAGAGCTTCGAGGGCATATGATGCGTGTAAAGCCATCCAAATAGCTTTCTTATGCTCGAGGATGTCCACTTCCAACCCGAGTTCTTTCTTACAATTAATTTGATGCAAGTCTTCGTAGTAACGTCCAACGTTAGCTGCCATGCTGACGATTTCTTGGGTGTCGTGAATTTTATTGAATTCGTCCTTAGGTACTCCGTAGACATTCCTAATAATATGGCTATAGCTTTTGGAATGAATGCTAGTTTCAAAGAAACCCCAAGTAAGCGTAAGTGCTTCAAGTTCCGGAATCGAACAAACGGGGCCAAAGACTTGACTTGGTGCACGACCTTGTATACTGTCCAAAGCAGTCTGGCGCAACAGATTGCTAGTAAAGATATGCTTAATAGCATCACTTGCTTCCTTATGGTCAATCTTATCTTTTGTCAAAGATATTTCTTCCGGAACCCAGAAGAAGCCACGAGCCATTTCTTCAAATTTCTGTAGCTTGGGATATTTTACTTCTTCGAATCGTTGTACTGTTACGGGACCTTCTGGATCCAAGAACATTTTACGTTGTAGATAGTTTGTTTGTTTTGTTAAATTATATTGTTCTTTACTCATTGTTCACCTAAATATTCTATACACAATCCGCCTTCTTCATCTACATAAACTTTGTCAATATCAGATGATGTTAACGCATTTAGTATATAAGGCTTTGCTTCTTCTTCAATCTCTACAGGTGTTGTTACACCATAAGAGAGAAGAACCTCTCTTATTTCTTTATCAATATCATTCATTCTGTTTTTAAAATGATTTTGTCACCTGAACTGTCAACATCAATAACTGTTTTAAGTTCTCCGTTTACTTCTACATATGTGGGTACTTGACCCAACTTTTCCCCAGCACCACTAGACTGCATAGCAAACTTTCGCCATGCGTCCATTAGCATAAATGAAATGTTGTATGCGTCTAATTTAATCATAGTTTACATGCCTCACAGTCATCTAAGTCATTCATCAAGTCAATCATTTCTTGCTTAACGAATGGAATAACATTGTCTTCTTGGTTCATTGCAGCTTTTGCACCCATCTTATTAATCAATGAGTAGTAGATAGTCTTGATACCCCACTTACTAGCAAGCATTAAGTTCTTGCTGATAAGTGTTGCAGGTACCTTACCGCCATCAAAGAATGCAGGGTTATAGAATGTGTTAGTAGACAATGATTGGTCAATGTACACTGCGAGTACCGCTGACGTTTTCAAATAGTCAACACAATCTTTTTGATCCCACATTAATTGATAACGTGACTTCAAACGTTTGTATTCAGGTACAACCTGTACAAACGATCCAGCTTTCGATTCCTTCACAGAAATCAATTCCATCGGCATTTCAATTCCGTTGGTGGAGTTTAACACAACTGAGCTGGACTCTACTGGCGCTACAGCCATTAGTGTAGCATTACGAATTCCGTATTGCAATAGTTTCTGGCGTAGACCTTCCCAATCTAAAGTAGCACTTGGAGTAAAGTCTGTTAGTTCATTAACACCTTCACTTCTACGTTCCCAAGGAAATACACCCTTACCATAGAACGTTTGTGCTGATTTTTGACATGCACCCTTTTCTTGCGCTAGTTCAACAGAGGCTTCGATTAGATAGTACGCTTGATGTTCCATCCAACGCTTAACTTCTGCTAATGCTTCAGGTGAACCATAACGCAAGTTACGCTTTGCATGCCAGTATGCTAAGTTTGTAATACCAATACCAAGAGGCTCAAAGTCTAAGTTAGCTAAACGACTTTGTACTGATAGAAAGTCTTGGTAGCTAAGGAGATTACTTAAACTTCTTACTAATACTCTACAACTCTTACGCATTTCTTGTGGGTTCTTAAATGCACCCCAGTTTTCGCTGCCTAATGTACACAACGCAATGCGACCTGCTTCATCTTCAATACGTTGGAAAGGCTTTGTAGGTAATAGAATCTCTTGGCATAGATTACTCTGATAAATCGGATCGAACTTAGTGTCGAACGGACCTTGATTCATAACGTTATCAATGTTAACGAGATAGATACGACCTGTATCTGTACGTTCTTTTAAGATACCGTTCTTAAAAATTTCAACTGCTGGCAACACTTTCTTTTTGATGCCACGCTTATGTTCATAATGCTTATATAATGTTTCGAATTCTTCTGTATCACGATAGAATGCTTCGTACAAGTCAGGTACTTCATGTGGATCGAACAATGTAATGTTCTCGTTGTTACGATAACGATTCCAGAACATTTTGTTAACTACGATAGAATAGTCTAACTGGCGCACACGTGTTTCGTCTGTACCTTGATTGTTCTTTAATACAATAAAGTCTTCAAACTGATAGTGCCAGATAGGCAATGTTACGGTACACGATGCATTACGAATACCGCCTTGTGAGCAACTACGCAAGTCACCAAACCACTTCTTCAAGAATGGGATAAGACCTGTATGTTTGATTTCACCATTACGAATAGGTGCGCCCACTGGACGAATACGACCAATCTCTAAGCCAATGCCTGCTCTCTTACTTGCATACTTAGCCATCATCTCACCGGCTGCAAAGATACTGTCTAAAGTATCATCAGCACTAATAAGAACGCAACTAGAAAACTGTTTGGTAGGAGTACCAAGGCCGGCAAGCACAGGAGTAGCCAAAGTAAAATGACCATCACTAGCACACTCATAATAATCCTTTACATATTTTAAACGTTTGTCTTTTGGTTCATTATGGAATGCAGTGGCGGCTGCGATTGCATAACGTACTTGAGGAGTCTCATAGATTTGACCAGTAGCACGGTTCTGTACTAAGTACTTTTCAGCCAATTGGGCGATAGCCGCATAGGTATAATTTTCGTCCTTGCTATGGTCAATGAATAAGTCAATGATATCCCATTCTTCTTTGGAATACCAATCTAACAATTCTTTTGAGTATACTTTGTGCTCTACGTTCTTTACTACGATATCATATAGACTAGGTGGTGTATAGTCACCATATACTTCTTTACGTAGCATAGAGACTTTTTGACGTCCTGCTACATATTGATAATTAACGTTGTTAATATCTGGGTTTTCTGTTTCGTCAATCAAGTTGACCATTGCCTTCAACAATAACTCGTCAATCGTCTTAGTTGACATGCCATCGTGAAGTTCGATTTGTGCTTTAATTTCAATCATGCTCGGGGAGACATTATCAATCCCCTTGCACCCGTAACTTACTTGTCTTTGTATCTTTGCGATATCTAATGGGACGGAAGTCCCATCACGTTTAATTACGTTAATGTTGTTCATTTATATGCCTTAAATTTTAGTTTTTATATTGTCTAAACTGACTTTGCGCTTGATGGTGAAATCTGGTAGTGTATTACTTAGTACCGTTTCAGGGAAGTAATTAAGTATATATTTTGCGCTGTCGACCAGGACTAGCACCACGTCATTGCCCATTCTATCCGTCGCTTCTGCTATCTCAACATCAGTTTCATCAAGTAATAGCAAAGTATAACAGATTCCCACTGCTCTTGCAACCTCATCGTAGGTGTTTTCTACCAAAAGTTGCCAAGGGTCGGGCCAGTTTTCGGAATCGAGGATATGTAGATGATGTGTAACTTGTGGGGCTTTTTGCCACCATTTGTCAATTTCTACACATTTTTCCTCTAAAGACGAGTCTTCTAAACGGACTCTTAAATCGTACCAGTCTGATAGTCTGGCTTCATAGTTCAATTGAAATACGTTCATATAGATAACTACTTATCGTTATCTAAAGTTGTTGCTATAATTCTGTCCCACTTGTCTATTGGGCATCTCTTGTGTGATAATTTGGTTTTAACTGGCATAAAGCAGTTACACTTATTACAAAATTTCAAATTAGTAAAGTGCTCACACTGTTCACAGATAGAATATCTATATTGTTGAATATTATTGTCCACTATCATTAGCTATCATTCTCTTGATATAGTTAATGCTATTCTTTGCTAGTTTAGTATGGTCGAATTCTGAATTGAAAACAACTAGGTATTCACCGTCATCAAAGTCTGTTAGAGTTATTTCTCCTGCAATCAACAACTTTGCTTTTTCATAAACTCTAGATGCAAACTCAGATACTTCAGGGTTATGTGTTAGCTTCTCAATGTGAGGTAAATACTTTTCAGCAATCATCGAATATAAATCTCCACTCTGGCGCTTCTGTTGATACCAGTAGTATCTTGGCAGCAGGATACTACGTCACCCGCACTATAACTGCCGCCACCAGATTCATTACCTATCCCGCCCCAAACGTCATTAGAGCCTGTTGCGGCACCGCTTGCTAACGTAGAAGGTGATGAATATAATCCTTCGCCGTTTTCATTCCAACCAAATCCCCATCTAACATTACCGTTTCCTCCGTATGATAGACCACCGTTCTTATAATTAAATCCGTAGAAACGAATATCAGGTTGACTTGAAAAAATCCCGCTTGCCCAGCCGCTAAATGTTTTAGCATCTTTGATGAACTTACCACCATAGTTACCCGCAGTGTTAACGTTACCTGTATTATACGTACCGGCAGTGTTAAAGAAATTAATCATAGTAGTAGCAGTGCCACCATTGAAGTTGGTTTCTAACCATGTCCAGCAATTCAATGCGTTTGTGCCTAAACTTCCACCGTTAGTTGTAATGTCGGGGAATACAGCTAACATGTCATTACCCGCAAAATAGTTCATTGTGTTAAACTTAGCGTCACCGTCAGCACGATTAGTTGCAGTTGGATTTAATGTTGTGGCAGTATTCCAATGAGTAGAACTATAACTGAATGTAGTGCCTCGTGTTGCTTTCATAGCCATCATCCAACCACCACCGGATACTGCGCTGTTCATAATACAGTATACTTGTGTAGGACCAACAGTGGGTAAGTTAATCCAATATGCACCGTCTGCGTTTGTGCCTGTTTGTGCTTTAATTGCTGCCGCACTTAATCCTGCAGTCGCTGCACTTAAACCATCTCCTGCGACATATGTTACCCCACTAGTACCTGGCTCAGTTTCAGAAGGTCCTGACTCCTGTGCCGATGTAGTTGGTAATGGGAAATAAGGACCAGTGTATCGTGCTATTCTACTAAAACGTAAATCATCAATGTATCCGTTTAAGAATGCACCTTGAGCAGTTTCACATCCTATGTATGTATTTGCTCCAGTTCCCAGTGACGCACTAAACGCAACCGAACCAGTAGACGCCCCGTTGACATAGAATATGATACTTCCGCTACTACGAACGAATGCCAAATGATACCAAGTATTTGCTGACATATTATGTGTGCCAGGTGATGCAAACTGGGTATCGTTGTTTTGTACTAATAACTTTGTTTGACCAATAATACAACAGAAACCGTCACCCTGACTAGCAGTACCTTCACCGATAAGAACCATGTGTTGACTAAAGTTAGTTGGCCATGCATCGCTTGTAGGCAATGCGTTTAAGTACACCCATGCTTCAACAGTCCAATCACTTGTACCTAAGTTGAATATAGGGTTGCCTGGAATCATTAAGTAGTCGGTGCTACCATTAAACTGTAATGATCCTGAATTAAATTTCTTAATAGCAGTACTTACTTTTGCACTTCCTATTGTTTCTAAGTTATTGCCGCCAGTGCTGTCATATATACCGGGGTTATCACCCTTTATCAATAATATTGTTTCAGGGGTGGGTGTTGGGGGTTCAGTAGGAGGGATGAATGCAGCGGCATATAATGCTTTGCCTTTAATTACTCTCAGACCGGCAATATAACCCACAGTAGGCTGAGAACCCCCGTAGATACTTCCCACATAGACTGGATCAGTGCCAGTAGCTGCGGTCACTGCCTGAGTTAAAACTAGTACCCCATTTACGAACAGTCTAGTATTAGTTCCATCATATGATGCAACGCAATGATACCATCTATTATTAGCAAGTGCGTCTGTTGCAGAAACATATACAGTACTAGTATAGAAGTACAAGAAGTTACTAGGATTAATACCCAACTCCCATTGAGCATTTGTGCTGCTTCGTTTAGAAATAAATGTTCTATAACTAGAACCACCTGTTAAGAAAACATAGCATTCTATTGTCCATGCGCCGCTAGATAGATTGTAGATAGGGGCATCCGGTATAGCGAGGTAATCTCCTGCTCCATCAAAATATATACTACCCGAAATTTGATATGGGGACATTAATGTACCCAATGTTACAGTTGTTGCCGGTGCAGTGAATGGCGAGAACGGGACTATTTTAGGTGTGCCGCCGTTGACATAAACTTGCATTTGATTGGGTGAATTATCTACTTGAGTGGTATTTTGTAATCCTAAGAATTGTGTTCCTGCGATTGCAGTCAACGGAGTAGTAGGTGGGGTGAAAGCACTAGTATATAAACCGTTACCCACAACTAATCTAATGTTAGTTAGATAGCCGAAGAAATGTTCGCCGGAAGTATGTGCAGAGGAACCAATTTTAATTGCAGCAGTTGGGCTGATAGCTCCGCTATTTGTGGTAGTAGAACCTACTTGGACACCATTTGCCCATAGATAAATGCTGTTTGTTTTTCTTACGAGCGCAAGGTGTACCCATGTGTTCAACGGAGCAGTTCCAGTACCAACTACTTGAGAACCCAATACATACATGCTATAAGTTTGTGTATCGATTCGCAACATTATACCATTAGTGTATTGTCCTAAGTTAAACATAGTGCCATAAGACGCGGTATTTGTCATATAGAACCATAACTCAACGGTGAAGTCTTGTGTGCCGATATTAGTCTGGGCAATCGCAGGAGTCAACAACCAGCTGGCGCTAGGGAAATATGTACTATAATACCCTTGATTTTGAGTTATAGTTGACGGGCTGAATGGTGATAGCATTGATGGCTTAGGAGTACCATTGACAGTAATTGCGTAGTTATATTTTGAATTATCAGTTATAGTCCCACTAGACGCTACTAGTATCGCAGTATCTTTCGTAGAAGACAATCCTTTAACCGGAGCTGCAAACGATGCGCCTGAATATATAGCTGTTCCTATCGTTAATCTAAAGTTACTAATGTATCCGTTGAAGTAAACGTTTGCACCAGAATCCCATCGTTTGCCGATATGGTAATTTACTTGACTGCTAGTTGTCCATGTAGTCGTCCACGTATTATTACGAACACCGTCTGTGTAAATTGCGGCTGTAGTGCCATCAAAAACACCGGCAACATGTGTCCATGTTGCTAATGGAATCGCCGTAGCTGAGATAACCCCGGCAGCCCATGAACTCCCGTTGTAGAAGTTCAGAAACGGTCTTCCACCTAAGTCATCGCCAGTCACGCTACCGTTACTGACACCCAGCACGAACGGTATTGCTCCGCCGCTTGCCCAGTTAGTTGATCCGATATAAGAGCCGGTGTATGCGTTAATATAAATCCATGCTTCAATGGTAAACGGAGTGGTAGTAGTTGGTAAACTAAAAGTTTGCGGAATAGTTAGGTAGTCGGTCGACCCGTTAAAATATATGCTCCAACTGTTATGATATGGACTAAATGTTCCTTGGGTCACATTACCTGTTCTAGTTACGACTGCGTTAATATTACTCTTATCAACTATCATGTTGTTGTTCAATGAGCCGTTGTACTTTAATGATGACAAAGCAGAGCTAGTGCCTGCCACGGGAGAAGTAGGTAGAGTGAGAGTAGAAGTACCCGTATATAACGCAGTTCCTTTAGTTACTCTTATGTCGCTAATGTAGCTTGAACCAGTAGTATAACTCCATGTTTGAGCGAAACCAATGTACATCGGTGCGCCGCTGCCAGCACTTGCATTTCCCGTAACGCCGGTATAAGTTCCACAGGCTACACCGTTGCAGTACCATTGCAATGTTGTTCCGCTTCTCGACACAGCCCAGTGTTGCCATTGCCCCACTGCAGGTACTACCGTAGCAGAGTAATCATTGTTTGCAGAACTTAATCTAATAGTTATTTTGTCTGTGTTTATGCTATGATTTCTGTATATAATCCAACCGTTGCCTGCATCAGATGCTTTCTGACCTATACCAGGACCTTCTATACCAGTGAATGCTGTGTTGAGATACCACCACCATTCTACAGTAAAGTCACCAGTACCAAAATCAAATTGAGAGTTATAAGGTGTACTTAGATAACTACTCCCATCGTATACCCCAGCGCCGTAGAATTCATATGTACTCGGTTGCGTTAAAGGAGTAAATTGTGAGATTGTAGGGTTAGATGTTGCTGTCGGTACTAAATTATTCGAGCTTATATCTTTGAAGTATGGAGTTTGATGTCCTAAGAAACTTGTTCCACTTATAGTAGTTGCAACTGTTGAAGGCGATGTGAACGCCGCGGTATATACAGCGACACCTTTGACAATTCTTAAACCATGCATGTAGCCAACATAACTACCGTCGGGGTATGCAGGCTGTGGGTATCCGGTTCTGAATACAGTAGTGCTAGTGAAATTAAATGAAACACCTGTATTTGTTGCAGTAACAGTACCGTTTAAGAACAAATACATATTACTACCGCTTCGCACTACTGCTATATGATGCCAACGATTTATAGGTAATGTTCCGTAGCCAGTGTATGTATCAGCAGAGTTTGCGTTATTTGGGTATAACCAACCCCACCCAGTGCCGTTGATGTTCTGACTAATACGAATTTCTTGCCCGCCGCCTGAGTTACCGATAGTTAAGAATGGACTCCAGTTGTTGTTAGGAGCGGCGGTGGGATAGACCCAAAACTCGATAGTGAAATCTCCAGTCCCGAATGCTGCTGCTCCGGTTGAACCCAAAGCGTAATCAACATAGTTGCTGCCTGAAAAGTATGTACTATAATAATTACCCGAGTAAGGATTAAATTTTGTTGGTCTACTATTACCAGTTATCGCTAATGGTAAATTATTGCTACTATAGTCAGTGTTAAATGCAGGGGGTAATTGCTTAGGAGAGTCTAGTACGTCACCTGTATTACCTTTAAGCAATAGTGAGTTGAATCTGAAGTAAAGGTCGCGGGCGATTGATGCTGCACCTGATGATACTGTCATACCAAATGCTCTGATTGCGCCGGCTGCTCTAGATGCTAGAATTGGCATTGGTATACCTTACGAGAATTTAGTTAATGAGGCAAACGCAGAGAATGTTGCATTTCCAGTTTTGATAATGGTGTATACATAGGTGTCTACTGCACTTGTATTACCAGATGAAGGTGCAGTTCCACCTTGCCATTTAGGAGCAATAACTGACCCGTCGATTTGTAAGCCTGCATGATAATAAGCTGTACTACCGTTTGTAATCATCAATGCACAAGTAATACTTTGACCTATATTCATCAAGTTGTTTAGTCTGGTAGAGTCATTACCAGTAATGTTGATAGTAAAATTACCAGTGGCTGAAGCAGTGACAAGTAAAACAGTCTGTGAAGTAACATAGTAGTTATAAACTCCTACTATAGGAGTATTCATTATGCCTACGTTTTCTACAAGGTTAGTTGTGTTCAATGCAAGAGTAGAAGATGATCCGGTGAAGGTACCTTTACCAGAAAGTGTTGCGTTTGTTAAACTAACGTTATTTGCGACACTAGTAGTTAAAACTTCTACCCATTGAGGTGACGTTTGATTTACAGGAACATAAGCATACAGCTTGTTAGTTGTAGGGTTGAACCAGCTATCACCTACTAAGCCATTGACTGGCTCAGTAGATGCAGTGATAGTTTTATTAAACTGTTTACTTGACACAAGCGAGTCCTTTTACGCTTGAGCTTCTGTCCACGAGATACGACCGAACACGTTTGATGATGCTGATCCAATGTTACGACACATAATAGTAATAACGTCAGGACCGTTTGGATAGATATTTGCGTTAGGTGCAGTACCGCCGCCTGACAATATACTTGTACCCAAATCACGAACCAAGTTCAAGTCTGTTGAAGTTGCAGTGTAGTTAGTTGTACCACCAGCTGAGTTTAGATAGAAACCATAAATAACTTCACCACCAGTAATCGTAGTTGTTGTAGAATGGTTTACATATTGTGCTAAACTTGAACCACCAACGTTCGTCCAAGTAGGTGTTGCGCTTGAAACTGTACCGTTCAATACTACAGTAACCAAGAACTGACCGTTAGAGAACAAGTCAAGCTGGCGAAGAATCAACTGCATGCGGTTAATAATTTCTCTCTCGCCTATGTTACTAGAAATAACACCGTTACTCACCGAAGGTCCAATACGCATACTGATTAAAGCGTTAGTTGCGCCGGCTGCGACTGCTAGAGCAGTAGTTGTACCTGTCGTGAAAACGAATGATTTATCGTCATCGTATCTACCATCCATGATAACTGAAGTACCCCAGTGACTAATTTGCGGAGCAAATTGCGGGCTATGTAACTCAATAGCTGTTGGTAAAGTTGCGCTATATGTGAATGCTTGAGCAGTCGAAGCCATTGCTAAGAATGTCAATGACACTGAGCCTGCGGCTGTCGCTGCCTCACTCAATAACACACTCGTATTAGATACAAAAGATACAACATATGCGTTATCAGGAATGCCTGTACCAACAACAAATTGACCTATTTGAACGCCTGAAGTACTTGCACCAGTTACAACTGGACTGCCCACTACAGTGGTAAATGTCAATGCTCCACCTGCTTGAGCACGAGTTAAACCAGTTAGCTGTGGATCAAACGCAATAGATGTTGTTCCTGTATATGTTGCTGGTAGTGTCATCGTTACCGATACATTTGCAACTACGGATACCACGACTGCGCCTTGTTGTGTATATGGGCTTGAGATTGCCTGACCAACGGCAACGTTAGTTGTGTTTGACATTAGAATAGTAGTGCTACCTACAGTAGTTGTACCACTCAATAATGCAGTTTGAGTCTTGCCGGTAAAGTTGATGTACTCTGTTTGAGTATTGTTACGAACAAAAATTGTACCAGCTGTTGGCCAACCATCGTGATAGTTCAAACTAATCGAAGTTGCACCAGAAGTTAACGAAGCGGTTAACAATGACAACTTACTAAATGTGTTAGTTTCATAACGAGCCGGTAAGTTACCAGAACGCATATATGCTTCATAGTTCACGTTGTTGTTAACAATCTTGTGGCAATATTGAACGTTACCGTTTGCGCCACGGAAGCCCCAGCGAATGAAACCTGCACCATACCATGAGTAATCCATGTAGAACATTTGCATTCTATGAATGTCTAGAATAGTACCTGATTGACCAGTACCATCCATTCTATCCATGTTCCACTGAGATTGCGGTACTCGCAAGTCAATAGTCTTGCTTACAACACCGTTAACTAAGTTATTTGCGCCGCGGTATGGAGGTTGAATTGTCATAGAAGTATCACTTGCGATACTTTCAACACGATAACTCATACCACGAATAACAATCCAATCACCTGGGATTAATTGCTTGCTGAATAAAGTTGAAACTCCGTTGATAGTTGCACCTGCAACTGTTGCGCTACCTGCGGTGATGTTAACTGCACCTGACAATTGATATGTACTATTTCTACGAACTGCGTAAAGTTGTTGACCGTCAAATTCAAAGAAGATGCCGTTTTGTGAATCAAACATACCGATACGAGTTGTTGCACCGTACCATGAACTTACAGACATATAGTAATTACCACTTGCAGTTGCTACTGTCGGTGCTACTGCTGCTGTAAAGACAAACTTATATGGATCTAGAACCTGAGTTACAGTAAATGAACCATTATAACCAACTTCATTTGCATTAGCAATCAATACAACTGTGCCAGGATTAATTTGATGCGGAACTTTAGTTACAACTGTAATAGTTGAACCACTTGCTGTCATTTGGTCAATGTTGATGTTTGGTCGCAAAATTGTACCAGTAGACATTTGAATACCCTTACCTGATTGATAACGGAAATATCTACGTGTTTGACGAATCAATTGTTGATTGTGACTTTGTGCTAATGTACTGAACTGCACACCACCGTCAAATGGTCTGTGATATACTAAACCAGCCGGTCTGCAATACAATGTGCCACTTGCAACTGTGCCAGTTGGAGTTCCAATTGATGAATAGAAGGTGAAAACTGTTGGACTAGTTACGCCAGCGACAGTCCATGAACCGTTTGGTGCGTTAGTTGATGCAGTTGAACCGGTCAATGCAATTTCATTACCAACACCTAAACCATGTGGGTTAGTTGTGGTTACAGAAATTAAGTTACCTACATATGAATATGATGTAACCGGAATTGCGGCGTTAGTAAACACTGCGCCGGTGTATGCAGAAGTTACACCACTCGTGAAGATAGTACCAGTAGTACCGGTATAGCGCATCTTAGCAGTATAGTTAAAACTTACGCCTGCTGAGATTGAATCAACAATATACAAACCATCTGCCGCTCCCCATACGCAATCTTGAATAAAGATTGGTGTACCAGCAGCCGGAGGTGTTGTGGTTAATACTGTAATTGTTCTACTGTTATTAGTTGCGTTAACACCCGTGATAGTAATGGGTGATTGAATGTTGTAGTAAGCAAAAGGTCTATTGTTGATTAGAGAAATACTTTCCCACTTAGTAGGTTGAGTACCATATTCAAAGTCAGTATCAATTAATGCTTGCGGCAAACTAACACGCATCTTGTTAACTGGATCCATCAAACCTTCTGCCGGTGTAATCGCAGTTTCATATTCATCAAACATGATAGACAATCTATCTGTTGCTGAATGACTTGATGTGTTATAGTTCAATACAATAGTTGTTGTAGGAACCATACCAGCTATTGTAGGTGTCTGAACCGAGAAACTAGCCATTCCCAAAGCAGGATCGCTGAAGTTATAAATTACTGTATTCTTGGTAGTGTTAGTAATCAACAAGATTTCTTCTTGTAACAAGACTTTACCGACGATAGTGATAGTCTTTGTTGTTGGATTGAACGTATATTGTTCTGATATGATGTGCTTTGCCATTTGTTATAGTCCTAGTGCGATTGTTGTTGGGGAGAACGGGTATCTGCGTGATTGTGCAGTCTGACTTGTGCTGTTTACAATCACTGTGCAGGTATCACCTGCTTCCGGTGCATTATAAATGTAAAGATTACTGCCTACCACTTTAAATCCTCTTCCTGAACTGTACTCTGTTATCCAAGGGAATGTGATTTCAGCAACATAAGGGTCTAGTTGTCTCCCATTTAAAATTACTTGCACATCTTTGGAATCTGTTATAGTATTTATGCTAGACTGAGCTACTGTAAGAGGAAAGACACATTTGATGCCGTCAAACAATGTATCAATTCGGTCACACAGGACTGAAGAAATTGATGCTGACGTATCAATACTAGTGGGTTTAATTGTAGTTAATGCCATAATATGTATTTAGTCTAGATAAGTTATGCAGGGTATCTAACAATAACGACACCTGAGCCACCGGTGCCGCCGACTAGAGCAGAACTTCCGCCAGTGCCAGCGCCACCGCCACCGGTATTTACTGTTCCAGCAGTAGAACCATTATACACTGCGGTGGCTCCTCCCCCTGCACCGCCGACTCCTTTAGTAAGCGTGGTCGAGTTTACGCTTCCGCCTCCACCACCGGCGTAATAGTTACCGTCTAACCATTGACTTCCAGCGCCACCGTTGCCTCCACCTGCCGCTGTTGCCGCTACACCCGGTGCGCTTGCGCCACCGCCACCACCGCTCGGTCTTCCGGTTACAGTTGTTGCAACAGTTCCACCACCGTTATTTCCTTGGCTAGGGCTAGTTGCAGGAGTATTACCCAGTCCAACTGTTGGGTAAAATGGTTCCCCACCTCCTCCGGAACCACCATTGCTGGCACCGCCGTATCTTCCTGCGCCACCACCACCGCCCGCACTTGATATACTGAATATCGAACTAGCTGTACCAACAGAACCACCTGAGCCACCGGTAGTTCCGCCTGCACCACCGCCACCGACTACTACTGCATACGTTTGTGCCGTTACAGCGAAACCAGTTCCTGTTCTATAACCACCGGCTCCTCCACCGGCAGAACCGTTGCCGTCAGTGCCACCACCACCGCCACCACCACCAACTACTAAATAATCAACTACTGCACCCAACGGAGCTGAAGTTACTACGAAGTTACCGCTTGCTGTAAACGTATGGTATTTGTAACCACCAACAGTTGTGATTGTTCCACCTGTTGCGGTTATCGAAACACCTTTCGGGGCTTTGGCTGCAAATATCGGTCCTGAGTTGAAACTATTAAATCTCAGCATTTTAACTATAATTACTTCCTGATCCTATTACAGACCATGAATTAGAAACACGTATCATACTGAACGAGATGATATCTATCTTATTTGCGTTACCTGCCGGAGCGGAACCACCTGACCATTTGATAGTTTGAGCTGCCCCTTCAATTTGTACTGCTGTGGGTAAGTAAGGAGTAGATCCTTGATTGATAATAAGAGTTGCCAGCAAGACTCTATTATTAGTCACCGGTGCATTAGTAAAATTTGCAGTGAAGTTAGCTGCTGGAGTAGTGTGATAAAACACCCCGCTATTAGCTAAATTATGCACTACTACGCCAGTCGCTCCTGCAACAACACTTAAAATATCAGACGCAAGTTGCAACGTAGAAGTTCCAGTAACCGTTAATGACGACAACGACCCTAAACTAGTAATACTGGGTTGGTCACCGGTGAGAGTGCCTGCAATATTACCTGAAACAGTAAGATTACCTGATACTGCTAGATTAGCCATTGAATAGCTATTTGCAGAGTCTACTAAGTTGGGTTGAATTTGTGTTATTGCCATAGATATATTTAGTTTGAATTATAATAGGCGTCTTACGATAACGATTCCAGAGCCTCCGTTAGTGCTAGTTCCGTTGTTGCTTCCACCTGCTCCGCCACCACGATTAGCAGTACCAGGTGTTCCTGCGAGTCCAGTATTTCCACCTGCGCCACCACCACCGTTGCCGCCTGCACCCGCGGTTGAGGCTGAACCACCGCCGCCTCCTGCGTAAAATGTACCAAGACTTTGCCAGTTTAAACCTGCGCCGCCTGCACTACCGGTATTTGCTGTTGCGTTTAATGCGGCGGCTCCTGCGCCACCGCCACCGCCTGCTGCTCCTGCGCCGTCTTGTGCGTGACTGTTACCACCTATATTACCGTTACCACCTGAAGCACTTCCGGGCTGTTGCGCTGCTCCACCTGTTTTTCCTTGCCCACCGCCTGTACCAGGAGCGCCGCCGCCGGATCCACCTGCTGCTCCATTAGTTTGTCCATTATATAGTGTGTATGAGCCTCCTAGACCTCCACCTATAGCAGTATATGTTGAGAAGACTGTATTTGCTCCATTAGTTCCCGGTGCAACAAGTGCAACACCTGCTGATGTAGAGAAAGTTCCAATACCACCAGCGCCGATAGTTATTGTGTAAGATCCAGGAGATAATGTAGCTGTCCCTGCAATATATCCGCCTGCGCCACCTCCGCCACCGCCGAAAACGCCTGACCCGCCGCCTCCGGCAACTACTAGAAAATCCACTGCTGTTGTCTTGTTCACAACTAATGTGTCGCTAGTAGTGAACGTATGATAATAGTACCCGCTGGCTGTAGTTTCTGTACCACCTTTAGTCAAAAATCTATTAACTCTAGATGATATACCATTAATAGCACCAAGAAAAGAGTTGAATCTTGCCATGCTTATCCAAAATATGTGCCTTGGCCCATGACTGTCCAAGAATTACTAGTGCGTATGAAACTAAATGAAACTACATCTATCTTGTTTGCGTTACCGGACGGGGCTGTACCAGTAACCCATTTAATAGTTTGTGCGGCACCTTCAATCTGAACTGCTGTAGGCAAGTAAGGGGTAGCTCCTTGATTCACTAATATAGTAGTAGCTAGAATTCTATCATTAGTAACCGGTAAATTAGTAAAGTTAGCAGTAAAGTTAGCTGCCGGCGTCACATGATTGAAAACCCCACTGCTTGATAAATCGTGTACCACAACACCTGTTGCCCCAGCAATTGTAACTAGTACGTCTGCGGCTAGTTTGAGAGTAGTTACACCTGAGACAGTTAGACTAGATAAAGTACCTAAACTCGTTATGTTTGGTTGGCTACTCGAAACATTACCCACGAGAGTTCCAGTGACATTAATATTACCAGTATTAATTGTACTAGAAACTACATCAACTAAAGTGGTGTTGCCTGTAACGGTTATGTTGCCACTAGCATTTAAATTTGTAGTTGATAATGTATTTGATGCATTATCGAATGTAAGACTGTTGTATCCAATCAAAGAACCACTATTGTTTATTTGCACTTGGTTGTTAGAACCGGCGGCTAGTAATGAAGAAACTGCAGGTCCAAAGGTAATAATTTCTATACTCGAACCGTTAGGGGGAGTTGACGAGAAAGTTAGTACGTTTGCACTTACATTGTACGTAGTTTTTTGTTGTGTGACTCCACCAATAGTAACCAATGTATAGTTTTTGTTAGTTGGTTCCGAGCTTAAGGTATAGTCTAAAGTTAAACCGTCGCCGGTAAAAGAATCAAACACTAACCCTGTTACTATCGAACTAGGGGAAGCATTGATTGTTTTTACTTCAATAACTGCACCTGTCTTTGGTGTTCCAGTAAATGAAATTACATTGCTTGACAGATTGTATGCTGTTTTTTGTTGCAATACACCATCAATATTGACTGTTATAAGTTCTTTGGATGAGGGAGTTACTGCTAACGTGTATGAAGTAGTTGACCCGTCACTAAAAAAGGTGTCAACATTAATAGAAAGCGAAGGTAACGTCTTCTGGAGTCTAGTCCAGCTATTAGTTGCACTTGAATATGTATATGTTATACCATTAACAGTTGCTTGTTGACCATTTGACGGAGTTGTTGGGAATGACATTCTTTTACCTTATTGAATATTTATGCGATTATAAATCGGTAGTCTTTGTAGACGGGAACGCTCTGACTCCCTTAGTTAATCCATCAGCACTGACGTTCCCCCAGATAATTCTGACTGCCCCTGAACCACCGAGTCCTGGCACTTCACTACCGTATTCCAGCACAGCACCGCCACCACCACCGCCATATGCACCACCGGTTCCTGATACGCCGCCTTGGTATGGTGTTCCGGCTGTTCCGTTGGCTCCACCTGAACCACCTGTGCCGCCAGCAGCGCCAGCTACAGTAACTCCACCACTTGTACCTTGTCCTAAAATACCGACTCCGCCGCCTGCACCACAGTTCCAGGATCCACCACCTTGTCCACCACCACCTCCGCCGCCGGTACCTGCGGTAGCATCAGTTGCTCCTGCATTACCCCCAGCACCACCGGTGCCTGTATATCCGGCGGCACCGCCACCTCCGCCACCGACGTAGCCTCCATTTGAGTTTCCTCCGGCACCACCGACGCCGCCGCCATCCCCTACAAAGGAGCCACCTGCTGCATTAGTTGTGTAAGTGGGTGACGTTGCACCTCCGCCCCCTTTGACGGTTGTAGCACTGAGAAAATAACTATCTCCGCCCGGGTTACCATTCGCTCCGTACCCTGCACGGGCGCCACCGGCTCCCACTACTACAGTATAGCTGTTACCGGGTATCACTGGGATATTATTTTTCCAACCAAGGCCACCACCACCACCGCCGCCGCCAAAATTAGGCCAGCCACCGGATGAACCTGAGCCCCATGACCCGCTGCCCCCTCCGCCTACACAAACAACCGATACGGAAGTTATGCCTGCTGGGGCAGTCCATGTATAAGTTCCTGCAGTTGTGTATGCTTGTTGTCCATATAACGCAACAGTTGAGGCAGTCCTAGAAACATAACCTGAGAAGCTACCATTGAACGAAGAAAACTTTGCCATGATTATCCATAACTTGCTGATTGACCGTACACAATCCAAGAAGTAGTACTTCTCTGTAAACTGAATGATATGATATCTGTTTTAGAATTATTACCTGTTGGCGCTGAACCACCCATCCATTTTATTGTTTGAGCTACACCTTCAATTTGAACTGCTGTCGGAACATAAGCTGTACTTGCTTGTGCAATGATTAAAGAGACTACGATTATTCTAGCGTCAGTAGTTGGTACATTAGTAAAGTTTGCCGTAAAGTTTGCCGCAGGATTAGTGTGATAGAAAGTGCCGCCGGCAGTTAAATCGTGTGCAACTACACCTGTTGCGCCCGTCTTAGAAGTATAAATTTCTGAAGTAAGTTGAATAGTAGTTGCACCACCCAACAAAGTAGAACCAGTTACAGATAATGCACCTGACACTGTTGTGTTACCATTTGCATCGATTGCGTGAATCAATGTATTTCCCACACCGTTCTTATAAAACTTTATACCATCATTAGTACCTACGCTAATACGACCGTTACCAGTAACATAGTCTAGTACAATACCATCAGTAAACGTACCGGTAAAATTGTTAGTAGAGTAGAATCCGTTATTGACGATAGCTGTATTACCAGTTAAGTTACCTACAATGTTTCCTGAGACTACCATGTTTCCAGTTACAATTGCAGAATTATTAGCAACTACTAATACATTACTAGTTCCACCGATGTTGATTGAAAGATTACCGCTATTTGCAAGTGCTATATTACTGTTACCACTACTCATCAAGGTAGATGCAGAGTCTGAAATGGTAGGCGATAATATGTCTACCCAATAGTTTCCCGTACCGTCATTAATATATTCATAAAGAACCTGTGAGGTTGTGTTAAACCACTGGTCACCTGGACTGTTATTTGCTGTAGGAGGATTAGCATTTGCAGTGTATTTTACAGTGCCGGAGCCTCCTCCGCCACCTGAGAAGATTGCACCGTTGGCATAATAATAGTTAGCCGCAAATACGTTCCCAAACGCAAAGTTTGCAGTATTATTAGCTACTTGTGGTTCTATCTTTAAAATTGACATTACTTAACCCTTGATTATTTACGTAGACCTGTATCTTATGATTACTGTACCAGAGCCGCCAGCTCCTCCTGCATGGTCCACCGCACCAGGGCCGTATCCGCCACCGCCACCGCCACCGCCAGTGTTTGCTGAACCATTTGTACCAGTAGTTGCTTGCCCACCTTGACCACCGCCGCCATCGCCACCTGCGCCGCCCAAGCTAGTGCCATAAGTTGAACCCCATCCGCCACCGCCGCCACCGCCGAAAGTCAATCCTATCGATGACATAGTATAACCTGCACCACCTGGTCCACTGGCACCATTGCTGCCTGCAGCAGTTGCGCCACCGCCTCCTCCTCCTGAAACACTAGTCCCAGCAGAGCCACCTGCGTACCCTTGACCTACAGTACCTGCACCGAATGCGACAGCGTTAACGCCGCCACCTCCGGATCCACCCGTTGCTGCGCCAGCCGAAGCCCAGCCAGCGCCACCGCCGCCGCCTATACAAGTTAAAGTAAATCCGGTTGTGTTTGTACCACTACCACCTACAACACTTCTATTTGCTGCTCCAGCGCCGCCGCCGCCAATTGTAAACGAGTATTGACTGTTTAGTGTAGGTGCAAATCCGCTATTGTATAATAGACCACCAGCGCCGCCGCCTCCACCCATAGTGTTGCCGCCACCACCGCCGCCTGCTACCATGAGATACTCAAAAGTAGAACCAGCTTGCATATTAGTAACAGTGATTGAACCCGATGTGTTGAACTTCAATGTTGTAAACCCGCCGGAAGTAGAAACAGTAGGTGTTCCTGTATATGTAACTGTCATTGCACCAATATATTGTAAATTAATCCATTGACTATTGTAATAAACTTCGAAATAGTTAGTCGTAGTATTGATTCTAGTGTATCCTGGTGCAGGACTAGATGGTCTTTCAGCCGTAGTGCCGATTGCCATAGGTAAATAAGTTGTACCTAATGCTAGTTTAACCGGTGTGATTGATCCATCAGCAGGAGTAGTAGTGACGGTTCCCCATGAAGCGGTAGTGCCGTCAGTTGTTAAGTATTTACCTGAATTTGTTGCTTGAGATGGTAATGAGTTAACAGTTCCCCATGAAGCTGTTGTGCCGTCAGTTGTTAAGTATTTACCTGAGTTACCTGTTTGAGAGGGCACGGCTGCACCGGCAGCTAATTTGTCAGATGTAACTGCACCGTCGGCAATTTTAGCAGTTGTAACACTTGCATCTGCGATTGTAGATGTAGGAAGTTGTGCTACCCAAATATCACCATTATAAGACCATGTTTTATTACCGTAGGTGTAGGTGTCATTTGTTGCTGGATTTAGAGGAAAACTGATTGCCATTTTTTTAACCTATTACCTAT
>JACCDQ012230262.1_pt1 | contig 47750 bp, 46 predicted proteins | sample 7446031 | NCBI WGS metagenome assembly JACCDQ01 (sample SAMN15323442, study PRJNA562643) | freshwater metagenome | isolation source: river surface water | place: USA:Blue River Watershed | collected 2017-08-17
ACTTCAGGTAATACCGGAATCGGCTTAGCATTGGTTGCAGCGGTCAAAGGGTATAAGTGTATTTTTGTTCTTCCAGCAAAAATGTCAGAAGAAAAGCGTGCAATATTAAGAGCTTATGGGGCCCGCGTAGTTATTACTCCGATGGGGGTTGATCCAGATCATCCGTTAAGTCATTACTCTGTTGCAAAAAGAATTGCGACGAAGATTAAAGAAAAGACGGGCAACTGTTTTTATACAAATCAGTATCATAATGTTGATAACATTTCGGCTCATTACCAAGTTACAGGGCCCGAACTTTGGAAACAAACAAATGGCGAAATTGATGTTTATGCGGCCGGTGTCGGAACGGGCGGAACACTTTCTGGTGTCGCAAAATATTTAAAAGAAAAAAACCCTAATATAAAAGTAATCTGTATGGATCCATACGGAAGTATTCTAAATGATCTATACACGCACGGTAAAGTCGTGACCCCACCTGCGTCTTATCAAGTTGAAGGCATCGGAGAAGACATGCTTCCAGACAATTGTAAATTGAATCTGTTTGATGGATTCATCAATGTGAACGATAAAGACGCTTTTGCTATGACTCGTCGACTAGTGTCTGAAGAAGGACTTTTAGTCGGACCTTCTGCGGGACTTATTCTTCATGGTGCCATTGAGTATTCTAAAACTTTAACGAAGCCATCAAAGATCGTAGTTGTGATGCCTGACTCTGGCCGTGCCTATATTTCGAAAGCTTTTAACGACAAATGGATGGTTGATAACGGTTTATTAAAAGCTGAAGAAGTAAAACAAGCTTTTAACATCGAAGTGATGGCTGAAGAGGAAATGAAAAATTATGTCTAATATTACAAAAGATAAAATGAAATTTTCGACACGTGCAATTCACGCCGGGCAATCTCCGGACCCGACAACGGGCGCGATCATGACTCCGGTGTATTTGACGTCAACGTACGTTCAAGAATCTCCGGGAGTTCATAAAGGTTGGGAGTACTCACGAACTCATAATCCGACTCGTAAGGCCTATGAAACTTGTATAGCGAATTTAGAAAGTGCACAGTTTGGTTTTGCATTTGCTTCGGGTTGCGCCGCTGCGACAACTGTTATGCATCTTTTAAAGGGTGGAGACCATGTTATTGCCATGGACGATATGTACGGTGGAACTTACCGTTTATTCGATAAAGTTTTAAAAAACGATGGATTCGAATTTAGCTATGAAGATTTAACGAATCCAGAAGATTTCGCAAAGGCAATAAAACCGAATACAAAGATGGTTTGGTTAGAAACGCCGACAAATCCGACTTTGAAATTAACTGATATCAAAGCAATCGTAAAAATCGCAAAGCAAAAAAATATCTTAGTTGTGGTAGATAATACTTTTATGTCTCCGGTATTTCAGCGCCCAATCGAATTAGGTGCTGATATCGTGGTTCATTCGGCAACTAAATATATTGGTGGCCACAGTGATGTGGTTGGCGGTGTTGCGGTTACAAATGATTCTAAAATAGCTGAAAAAATTGGCTTTTACAGCAATTCGATGGGTGGAGTTCAGGGTGCATTTGATTCTTTCTTAGCTTTAAGAAGTTTAAAAACCCTTCCCATCCGCATGAAAGCTCACAATGAGAACGCAATGAAGGTGGCTCAGTTTCTTGAATCTCATCCGATGGTCGAAAAAATCGTGTATCCGGGCTTGAAATCGCACCCCCAGCACGAATTAGCCAAGTCTCAGATGCATGGTTTTGGTGGAATGATCACTTTCTTCATCAAAGGTGGGCTTGAGGCTTCTAGAAAATTCCTTGAATCTGTGCAAGTTTTCGCTTTAGCAGAATCATTGGGGGGCGTAGAATCTTTAATCGAGCATCCGGCAATCATGACACATGCTTCAGTACCGGCAGATCAGCGTAAAAAACTAGGAATTGATGATTCTTTAATCAGGTTGTCAGTAGGAATTGAAGATGTTGATGACCTACTTGCGGATTTAAAACAAGCTTTTGCGCGAGTGAATGGTTGACTTAACGGCGCGTAATCGTTAGTTTTCAATTTCACTTTATTGGTGAGGTCATTCGGCTTCGCCAAACTAGAATGGCCAGGTAGCTCAGTCGGTAGAGCAGAGGACTGAAAATCCTTGTGTCGGCGGTTCAATTCCGTCTCTGGCCACCATTTTTTAAAAAAAATTAATTTCACAGATTCTGTTGCTGATCCCATCATTTGAAGATGTTCATACAGGCGCGTCCTACAGCGTTTGTTTGAGATGAACGTCGCGCGGACGCTATCACAGACTCAGCGGCGGCTACTTTTAACCATGTGGCATTTTTTAATGATTCTACACTGGGGGCTTTGCCTTTCAAAATTGTACGGAGATAGGGATGATAGTACCATTTATCAAGAGCTAGAATCTGATTAAGCGTCAGGGTAAGAAAATGATTGGCATCTGTCTTGATTAGTATTTCTAACCATTCTGGATGAAGAATGGCTTCCGGCCTAGTCAGTAAGACTCTTGCTACATTAAGGCGTGAACCCATTTGCGCGTCGGTCATCGCACGAAGTATTTCTGTAATGATTTCTGGATGAGTATTTAACCAGTAGTCATGTTTGATCATACTCATCATAATTAAATTTAAAGTTGATTTAGATTTTCCTTCAGAAGAATTAAGTGCGCGCCGAATCCATTCTGGGTGAATGACTCCTCCCGGATTAGAAATAATCGCCTCAATGGCCCGAACTGGTTCTTGATCAAATTCTGGCATTTTCAAAACTGATTCAACAAAAGGTACATCTACTATTAAATCAGGGTCACCTAAAATACCAGACAGTGCCCAGTAACCTTTATTAAAACTGTAAACCTGCCGCAGCCAGTTTTTCGTTCGCCACTGTTTTTCTCGAACAGAACCGACCAGAACTTCAAGATAAATAGAATCCGAAAAAAGACCATTGCTATTTTCAAGAATATTCAAAGTATCGATTATTAAATCGGGCCGTAGAAGAGATTCAGGTTGAGCAAACCACCATCTTAAAAAACTAACTCTTTCATGATATGCTTTTGTTGCGATACTTGTTTTAGGGCCCTCTTCAGCAATTTTTTGAAATTCTTTTTCGATAGCTCGGATGTCTTTTGTTGTATCCCAAGAAAGCCACTTACTATTCAAAGATTCAAGAGGGTTAGATTTGCTCTTTGATGAATAAACATCGATATCAGATTCGGCAAGTGCTTCCACGATATTATCTCGAGAATTTTCTCGGAAATATTCAACCGGCTTTTCATTGTGCGCAGAATTAAAAGTTGCGATTAACACGGCCCCCGTTTTCGAAATAGGATCAATTGCAAATCCAACAACTGATTTTGGATCAACACCAGAAATATAATTTCCTATGCTCTCTTTTGAGACATGATTCCATTTAATATTTTGAGCGTATCGACTTAAATATTCTGACGTAAGATTAGGGTCTGAAAGTATACTTCTTGCGGTTTCGACTAATCGACGCTTTGAAAAGTCTATTCCCGCATCTGCAACCTTTTTTTTGTAAGCTTTTGAAATCTCAATAGGAGAGGGTAGGCTTTCTGAATCTCCCCGCACAATCAGGTCAGTTAAATTAAGATTAAAACCTAAGATTTCATAATAATTGATTTTTGGATCAATAACTTTAGGGTTCTCGGCGAAAGCGTGAGTCAAAAACACTATATGCAGAAACAAGAATACAAAAGTTTTAAAGAATCTATTCATATACGAGATTTCGTTGCAATATCTTATCCATTTTAGATCTAATCAAAAGGCATCTTAACTTAGCAAAGGTTGGTTTTTGTTAATTAATGGTGTCGATCATTTAGACAGAGACGCAACCTGAAAGAATTAACCCAAGATATCAACTTTTGATACAGACAAGTTTAAAGGTTTTGCTCATCCAAAGTGACTCATAAAACATAATTAATTTTTCTATTTTCTATTCAAGCATTAATTATAAATTTCTATTTAAGAAACTATTTTACGGGGTATTGCCAAAAGTCGTGAATATAAAAATAAAATATATTTAAGATTTTTCTTTTAAAAATTTGTGAAGATTAACAATAAATTTAAAATTATTTTTCGGAAAATGAATTTGGAAAGATTGAAAAAATCAGCAACTGTCGTGTATTTTATTTACTTTTTTCATTCATGTAGCGTTTATAATTCTCCGTTTGTTCAACAACATGAAGAACCAAATATTATTCCTATGTCAAATTCGATCGCTGTATCGAAGGGCTCTTCAATGAGTTGTATTACGACAAGTTTGGGAATTGTTAAATGTTTTGGTTTAAGAGGCTATTCAAATTCGTTTTTAGATTTAACTACTCGAGGAATACCAACATTTATTTCGGATACATCAGATTATTCAAAAATAAATGTTGGCTCTGATAGCGCGTGTGGAATTACAAGTTCTGGAGTTCTGAAATGTTGGGGAAATAATTCCGATGGTCAGCTTGGTGATGGTACAACTACAATTCGCAGAAATCCAACGGTTATTGATTCGGGAACTAGCTATGCAATAGTTTCGGTCGGTAGAACAAATACTTGCGGGCTAAAAACATCAGGAATTTATAAATGCTGGGGTTCAAATACATACGGCCAATTAGATGATGGAACAACGACAGAAAGACTAACGACGACGCTTGTCTTAAATCCATAATCAATAGATAAATTGAGACTGTAATTCTTAAAAGCGAACTTGCAAAACACAAGCACAGAAGTTGTAAGATTCTATTTAGAACGAACAATAGCTTTTTTTAGAAGATATAGTTCTTTTTCCATATTTGAAGAGTCATGGCATTCGGGAAGATAGTCTTCGCTATCTTTATCTGGATATTCTATTTTCTCCGGATCAAACTCAGGAAATTGCTGTGACAATAATTTATGTTTCTTTTGACTAATATCTAAGTGATTCGGAAGTTTTTTTCCTGTTAATTTTTCTACAGCATGCTTGGCAGCTTGGTAATCCATCGAAGACCATTCAATTTCTGCCAGCAGTTTTGAATCATCTAATGCTGGCTGCATGATTTGTTCACCAAGCTTTATTTTTTTATACTTAGATATCATTGGTATAATGTAAGAAGTAAGTCCAACAGTTTTACTTTGAAAGTCTTTGCCGACAAGCATATCTGCGGCACTTTCGGAAACAGAAATAATTTTCTTGGTTATTGTTAAACTTCCTGTTTCAAAGTGATCTGTTTTTACTTCGGCTTCAGTAAGAATTTTTTCTGCTTCATTGAATTTACCTTCTGAATCTAACAGAAATGCTTTTAAAAGATATCCAGCTGAATTTGTCGGATCTATTCTAATATAATCGTCTATTAGCCTTAAAGCAGAAGGGATGTCTTGTTTGAAATTAGAGTATTCTGGTGATTTTACTATTCCAGACAAAGCGAAAGCCCGAAGATATCTATCAATTTGACTAACGGGTTCAATTTCAGCAGGCGGAGATCGTTTTTCATAAAACCAAGACCCGATATCATTCGATATCTCCGAATTCAATTTTTTCGAAAAATTTTCTTGCTGAGTTCTTTTTAAATTTTCATCGAACTCTTTGCACTCTTTTAATCTGGCTTGAAGTGCATGTCTTTTTTTAAGGCGCATTTCTTGCGGGCCGCCTTCTGAAACGACGAAGTCTTTCTTTTCTTGGATTGTTTCTGTAACGCGTACTGAGTTTTTTATTGAAGGTTCACTATCAACTTTTTGTTCATTTGCGGCCGCATATTTCGCATTGCCACTTTTAGAAGCTTTTCTGTTAAAAATCCAGATCGAAAGGGTTGTAATAGCGACAGTCAAAAATAAAATTATCTGTGTCTTATTTCGAGAAAGCATTCTTTATTAAATCGGCGCAAAATATAAATATCAAATTAAGTGAACAAATTAATTAAATGCTAGACTTTAGCCGTTAAAACTTTTTTGCAGTCAAGTTCTAATCTTGATAGAATTTTTGAAATAAGCAAACGGAGTACCTAAATATGGGATATTTTGACGGACTAACAGACGCTTCATTCAAAAAAGACTCACAGGGAAAAGATCTATTTTTTCCGTGGGGAATATTAGGATCTGGATATGTGCTTGAGTCTGAAGAGCAAAAAGAAAAATTTCGAAAATTTTTTAAAACCATGTACCTGACGGTATTTTTAACTATTTTTATTATACAGATCATTTTTACGGCTTGGATCAATATTTTATTGCTACCGGCATTTTATATTTGGTTTCATTTAACAATAAAAAAAATGACAAAGGGTCTTCAAAAGTCTAATGAGAAACTTAAAACATACGAAGCCTATCAAAATTCGGCCAAGTCACATAATCTAATTACATTAATATTACTTGAAGGGGTTGCATTTCTTTTTGTTGCTGGTGGCGTTTTTATTATTAGCAGAGATGAAAAAGCATGGATAGGATATCTTTGTATAGCCTTTTTTAGCTTTTGTTCAGTAGCTATCGGATACATGATCTATTCTAAAATAAAAAAAAATTAATCATCTTTTTTTATTAAAAAAATATTTTTTTAATCAAGGCGATTTATGTAACCGCACGTGAATAGTTTTTCACAAATTCGTTTACTAACTCGCACAGAAAGCTGATCGTCGATTTGAATAAGATAATTTTTTATATCTTCTTGATCATTTTGTATGAGCAAGGGACCCTTTTGCGGGTCATCAATCATAAAGATTTCATCGGCATAAGTCATCCAAGGTACTGCAAAATAGTTGTATTTATCCGTAGAAAATTCAACTGTTTCAGAATGGCCGATATAAAATTTTGCAATTTGATGAAATATTCGATCTTGAAAATTTGAAAAAATTTGAGTCTGACTACTAGTAAAATCCATCTTAGCTTCATAAATTTGATTTGCTAACTCTGTATAAGATAAAGGTGTTGGATCATATGCTACAGATACAGCAAGTTTCTGTTCTTGCAAATAATATTCAGATGAATAATATGAATCAACCTTAAGCGGAAATGCTGTCTCAGAAAAATTTAAAGACTTCCAAATTCCAATTGCAATATTATCTGCGCTTATTGAAGGACCATATTCTGATTCTGAAACAGGAACTAGTTCAACGAGTTCAGAAAAATAATTTTTGAAATCAGAATGAACTCCCCAGTCACTTAGCAGCGCGCGATTACGTGAAAGAATCGATTGCATAGCCGCGACTCCAAAATTTTCTTCAGAGTGAAGGCTTGGTGAAACAAATAAATTTGCCTTTTCATTTAAAAAGTCGTCAATAAGCTGGCGATCGACATGGCCTTTAAAGAAAACAAACGAAGAAATCTTTAACTTTTTACAAATAGTTTGTAAAAAATCAAGATAGTTTTCGCAACGAATATTCATATTTGGCGATCCAACATGATCTTCTTTTCCGAAAAAAATTAAAGGAGGAATTTGATCTCCGTATTTTTTCTTTAAAATCGAGTATGCCAAAATTAAATTATGCAAATTCTTTTGCGCTGAAATTCTTCCGAAGTAAACAATGTTTTGCGGCCTTTGCAATGATTCTTTTGCAGACTGAACAGAGTTTTTTGAGAAAAATGGAATAACATGAACGACCGGGTTATGAAAAATTTTTTGCAGTACTTTTTTATCATTCTGACAAGAGGCAATAAATACATCTGACTTTAGAAAAACCTCAGACGAAGCAAAGTAACGGTAGGGCCAGAATGCAATCGATGATAAATTGTGAACGTGAATTAGAAAATTGATATTAAGTTGTAATATTTCGCGAATGTACTGAACAACTTTGCACATTCGATAGTTAAAACAAGTTATAACAACGCGATCAGCTCCGATTAATTTTGGTGTAAGTTCTGCGACTGAAAGAGCATCAATATTAATAGTAATAATCTCGTATTCATCAGATGCCATGCCTTGCCAACATTCCTCGATATAAGGAATGACTTCTTGCATGCTATTCCAAATGAAGCTCTCTCGAGATGTTAAGATTACAATTCGAAGCATTTATATTCAGTCTGTTTGCAGATTACATTTTTTCAATTTCTTCATTGCCAGGTAATCCCGACAAATCTGGTACGATCACTATTGAAATTCGTCGATTTAGCTTTTTCCCTTCAGGGGTTGCGTTATCAGCAATAGCTTGAGTATCTGCATAACTTGCGGCACTAATCTGCTCAGCCGGAAGCCCAGCTTCAATCATAGTTTTAACAACCGTAATAGCACGCGCAGAAGCCAGTTCCCAATTAGAAGAGTATATTTCATTCTTCATTGGAATGTTGTCGGTGTGCCCTTCAATTTGATACTTACGTCCGTCAAGAGATTTTAGTAGTAATGAAACTTCTTTGATAGCCTTCACACCTTCAGAAGATAATTTAGCAGAACCAGACGAAAATAAAATGTCAGTAGATAATGCCACTGTCATTCGGCCATTAACCATTTTGACACTTAACTTTCCTGCATTGACTAGCTTACTAAATTTTGAAGTCAATTCTTTAAATTCAGCTAGTCTTTTTTCGGTTTCTTGACGGCGCTTTTTCATTTGTTCCATTGCCGTCTTCATTTCATTCATTGAATCTTCTAGTTGAGTTCGTTGATTATCTGCAATTCCAAGCTTTCCGTTCAGTTCAGAAATTTTGTTTTGTGAAGCACCCAATTGAAGTTTGTAATTTTCAACATCTGCCGCAGTTTGTTTTTCTTTTTCTTCTAAAGCTTTGTATTTGCTTGAGGTAACGCAACCCGAGCCAAAGACCCAAGTGGCTAATAAAACTAAGTATATTTTTTTCATAATAATTCCTAATTTTTATTTCCAAATATCTTAGAATCTAACGAAAATTTTCCTGGGCCAACTAGAATAAACATAAGTGCGATCATCATGTAAACTAATGCGGGCTCGAAAGATCCTTCGTGCCCAACGAACGGATCACCTTTAACTACGGCATGCACATAAGTTGCAAAGCCCATTGTAAAAAAGATCCCTAATGAACTAAGTGGAAAAAGCAAGCCTAAGATCCACGCGAGTCCACCACCAAATTCAGAAACAGCTGCAAGTAATTGTAAAATTGCTGGCGGACCGTTTTCGCCCATCCAATTCATTGGATTTTGGATTTTTCCCCATCCATGAAACATAAAAGCCAATCCAACAACAATTCGAAATAGAAACAATCCTGTAGATGCCTTTGTATTCAAGGCGCTGACCTGAAATAAATTTTTCATCGATGTCCTCACTTTTTTAAAAATTATTGCACTTCGATTTTCGTCTGGCAAACACTTCATTTTTCAGTCTAGAATAGGTCTATGATAAAAACCGAAAAAAAGAATCATTCAATGTGGGTTACTTTAAATAATCCGACAACCTCGAATTCAATAAATTATCTCATGATCGATCAACTCGTCGCAAGTCTGGAAAGGGCCGAGAAAGATTCTGAAATCAGAGTCATAGTAATCACCGGTGAAGGAAAAAACTTTTGTTCTGGCGGTGATCTAAATCAAATGCAGAAAAAAGAAGAAATGTTTGCCGGTGAAAGCGACGAGCTTCGCCGCCGTTACGAATTGGGAATTCAAAGAATTTCAAGAGCTATGGAAGCTATCTCAAAACCTTCTATTGCCATGGTTAATGGCGCTGCTGCAGGTGCCGGATGCGATTTGGCTTGCATGTGTGATATTCGGATAGGAACAAAGAATACAAAATTTTTAGAAAGTTTTGTTAAAATTGGACTAATTCCCGGAGATGGTGGAACCTTTTTTTTACAACGTGTGATTGGTTATGCGCGAGCTTTAGAGATGACACTAACCGGAAGAACAATGGCAGCTGAGGAAGCGCTAGCTGTGGGACTGCTTAATAAAATTTGTGACGAGCCGGATTTGGCTTTTGAAACTCAAAAAATGGTCGATCTGATATCGATGAATGCACCCATTGCAACTCAATTGGCAAAGAAGGCTATGAAAATTGCTTATCTGCATGACCTGAACACCAGTCTAGATTTATTGGCAGCTTATCAAGGAATTACGCAAAGATCGCAAGATCACTTTGAAGCTTTGCAAGCAATTTCTGAAAAAAGAGCGCCCCTTTTTAAAGGCCGTTAATTAGACACCAAGTTCGGCTAAGACGTCCCAGCCAAATTTTTCAATTTTTTTGTCACCGACTCCGTAAATGACTCGCAAAGATTCAAGATCGGATGGGTTGTGCCGAACGATTTCGGCTAAAGTTCGATCTGAAAAGACTGCAAAAGCAGGAATATCTAATTCGTCAGCTTTGGCTTTTCTCCATTTTTTAAGATGATCAAATCTTTGTAATTCATCAGGTGTAAGTTCGACATCGGCCCCGATCAGTTTCTTTCTTGTTTTAGTAACAGAAACGGGTTCAAGCGTGTTTACGATTTTACGAGATGAGTTTGGATCACAAACGTCACAGTGTCCGCAATTTCTTATTTTCTGAACATCGCGATAATAGGTTAATATTTCAGAGTGCCGACATTCACGAGCTTCTGAGTAGCTAACTAGCGTATCTAAATTTCTCCAGCGCAAATCTTTGATCGCTTTAATTGCTTTAGAATTTTGAATAAAAAAAGATTGAAGTCCTTTATCTTTTTTTGAATACAGCATCAAACAAGTTGAGTGGTTTCCGTCGCGTCCCGCGCGCCCCATTTCCTGGTACAGGCTATCGATGTTTGCGGGCATTTGAAAATGAACAACAAGTCGCACGTCGGGTTGATCGACACCCATTCCAAAAGCATTCGTGGCGACTAAAATTCGAAGTCCATTTCCTTGATATGACTCTTGAATTTCATGCCGTTCTTTCATTTGAAGACCAGCGTGGTAAAAGCCAACGTGTGAAAAATGATCTTGCAAATAAGTTGCTAAATCTTCAGTGATTTTGCGGGTTCCGCAATAAATAATAATTCGACCCGATGTATTTTGCCGAATGGCCTGTATCAGCCATTTCATTTTGCTTTGGTCATCTGAGCATGTTTCGACTTGGTAATACAAATTAGGTCGGTAGAAGCCGCGAATAAAGCGTTCTGGTTTTTTCAGTTGCAACTGTTTTGCGATGTCATCCAGAACAATTGGTGTTGCAGAAGCTGTTAAAGCTAAGACAGGAACATCAGGTCGTAAAACTTTTAAGATGTTTAATGCGGAATATTCTTCACGAAAATCATGGCCCCACTGCGAAACGCAATGGGCTTCATCTATTGCAAATAAGGCGATTTTGCGATTTAAAATCCAGTTTTTAAAACCTTCTTTTTGAACTCTTTCAGGAGATAAATATAAAATGAAGGCTCCGCCTTGATTGATTTCTAAAAAAATTTTTCTTTTTTCTTCTTCAGGTTGTCCGGCGTAAAGACATCCCGCTCGTAGACCTTTTGCGTTTAATTGAAAAACCTGATCACGCATCAATGCCACTAGCGGAGAAACAACTACCACGAGTTGATCTAGATAAACCGCAGGAAATTGATAGCACAAAGATTTTCCGGCTCCTGTGGGTAGAACGGCTAAGGTATCATTTCGTTCTATAATGGCCGAAATAATTTCTCGTTGTCCGGTCCGGAATCCAGACAATTTAAATGACTTTTCAAGAGCCTTCTCAAACATAACACTCCACTTTCTATGAAAATCGAGTGAGTTGCAATGAGCATTCCGTATTATGTTGAAAAGAAATTTAATTTAAACGATGGAATATTCTTTAGTAATAAAGCCAGATGATCGCAAAGATTTTTTTGAAAAATTATGGTCTTTGTGACAAGTGCTCAAGCATCGGACTTGTTGGATCATATGCAGAGTTAGTCGAACTTGAAGGAATAGTCGTGCAGTTCTGACAAAGGAAGGCGATTAAGAATAGTACACTGGTGTAAATAGCTTGTTTAAGTCTGATGTCTTTCATGCTCCTCTTATCGGAGCAAAGCCCAGTTACTAAAGGGTCTTTGGGCAAAAAATAATATTAAAAACTAATCATTAAAACTATTCATCATATTTGTTAGTTTAATCAATTGTATTTATGATTTTTGTTTAACTATAAACCTCTTCAACGAGAGCAATAATAGCTCTTAAGGTTTTAAACGAAATAGAAGGGGTTTTATTATGAAAAAGGGTTTTTTTTTAGTAGTAGCAGCAATTTCAGCTCAAGCGTGGGCTGGTAAATTTGAAATTATTGGCGAAGGAGCCGCTACAGTTAAGGCCGAGTTTACTCGTGTTAACATCGCGATTGCCTCAGAATGCCACGCTTCGGCTTTATCGGCCAGACAAGCTGTAGATCAAATGACTCAAAAAGCGATTGCTAGATTAGAAAAATACAAAACAGATATTCCGGCTCAAATTGCAGTTTCTCCGGAAGCCAATCTTCAAAAGGTTAAGACGGCTTATATCAATAATGAAAATGTCGTAATTTGCGACGAAAACCATAGCTGGACATCTTCAACAGTCATTCAATTCAAATTAAATGATTTACAAAGATTAGCCGAGCTTCAAGATTCTTTGTTAAGCTTAAACGGTAACGCTTTACCGTTAGGCGACACAAATAAAGAGCGATTGGCTTTGAAGCTGTCTCAACCTGTACCAGGTGTTTTAGCCGAAACATGGGATAAAATGAGTGACCTTGCCTTACAACGTGCGCACGCAAATGCTTTACGCCAAGTTAACGTTTTAAGTCAGGGCTTAAATAGCCCTAAAATCGAACTAGTAAAGGTAACTTCGACTTCTAGTTCGTCGGGACAAGTTCTTTATGACAGAGTTGATGCAGAAGGTGACACCAATGGAGTTAGTCTTGGAACTGTTTCATTGAAACTTTCGCGCCAATTCACCTTTAAAGTAGAAGCTCAATAGAAGTTTAAATTAAGTTCGCAGATCCCAAGGCGCTTTCCCAAATATTTTTCCGTTAATCTGAATTTCCAAAAGATGGCGACCTGAGTAGTATTCTCGGGTCGTTATTTTTTTAATGTGATGACTTTTGGTGATGACTAAAGTTTCATTTGCCTTCAATTCAAATGTCTTCAACTTAAAAACTTTAGGAGCTGTCTTCTTGTTTGATTTAACAAAGTGAATTACATAATCGACTACAAGTTTTTGTGACTTTTTTGTAGATGATTTTAATGAAAAAGTAAATTCGATTTTGTCTCCCATTTTTAATTTGGAATTTTTAATTGAAAATTGTGTAAGTTGGACTTGAGGTACAGTTGATACTCCTACTAGAGCCAAAGCTTTCGGGTGACCTTCTTTTATTAGCGTTCTTAAAGAACGATGGATAATCCACTTAATTTTTTCGATATCGTCGCCTTGAGCCTCTTGCTTCCATTTGCCTAAAATTGCAATTACAACAGATGGATGATCTTTAGCGATGTCATTGAGGTGGTTTGCCACACTTTTCCGAACATACAAAGATGAATCAAACTTTAGTTTTTCAAGAATAAATAGTGTGGGCGAAGGATCTTTGACAAAATCATTCAAACGCGATCCCCATGGAATTCGGGGGCGTGTTCCTTCGCTAGCCCAACGCCGTATGTGTTCGTTATTAGATTCTGCACATTGAAGTAGAAACAACATTGTTTCTTTAGTATATTTCGTAATGAAGGGCCGAATTGCCCACTCTGCTGTAAACCGTGAAGTCATTTTCTTTAGAGCGTTCAATGATATTTGCAAATGCTCTAAACCATAAGTCTGAACAAATTCAGTATAGGGCCAAAGATCAAATCCGCTAAGGCTTTCATCTTGCAGTGAATTCAAAAGAATATCTAAAGCTTTCGGATAATCAACGGGCAAAGTTTTTTTGAGCTGATCGCGGATCAACAGCACGCGAGGTTTCAATTCTAATTTCTGCAAAGAAGCAGCGATTTGTAGAAATAATTTTTGATTGAACTTTGGATAGACCCTTGCGATCGAATTTGAAATTCTTTTTAATAAAGCAGTATCAAATAAGTTTTTTAATGCTGAACTTGTTTCGACGTCTTTAGGCATGGCAAATTCCTTTTCAAAAGCTAATCCAATTTACCACTAATGAATTTTCACATCAAATCCCATCATCAAAAAAAGCAGGCCTCAGTTCTATTTTTTTCAAAATGGATTTAATTTGTTTTCAACAATGAAAGGTTAAACACATGAAAAAAATAATATTAGGACTATTGCTATTGGCTACTCATTCTGTTTTTGCTGGAGAACCAAAGCCAACTCTAACAACGATTTCGATAAATGAAGAAGGAGAAAAGCTGTTAGCTGATTCCCGTGGAAATACGTTGTATGTATTTGATTTGGATCTAAATCAGGCAACTTCGAAATGCAATTCGGCTTGCGCAGAAGTTTGGCCACCTTATTTACTGACGGCCGATGAGGTTGCAGATCTTAAGGCTCCATTGGGTGCGATCACCCGTGACAACGGAAAATCTCAGTTAACTTATGAGGGGCGTGCCGTCTATAGCTATTCTTTTGACAGGGGTGTTGCGGCTGATGCCGGAGACGGAATTGGCGGAGTCTGGCACTACATCGAACTAGATGAAAAATAGACAATAAGATAATGTTTTCAAGCTCGGCTCTTTCCAGACACGAAATTGTCTCAAGAATCGAGCTTTTTTACGGCATACACTTTGCTTTCTCTACTGGTTTATAATTTATTCGGGATCGTATTCAAAGGGGGAAAGTGTGTTCAATTCAAACACAAAGAAGAAGATATCGCCTATTTTGGCATTTGCTTTCTTAGCAGTGTCGTCATGTACCAAATATTCAGTCGACCAAAAGACGCGATTGACACCACAAGGCTCACAACCAGAGATTGGCGCAAATGCTCGATCTGAATCTGATGCCATTATTCGTAGTGACTATAAGAAAGGTCAGATCTCTGAGATTTGTAAATCCAGTATGGAAAAAGCAAAATCCCGCTTGGATCAAATCGCTCAAATTGAACCAGTTGAACGCACTACAGATAATACTTTGTTAGCTTTTGAAAACACAACGACTGAAATGATGAACGAGACATCCCCAGCTACTTTTATGGGTTATGTGTCTACTGATGCTGAAATCAGAGCTGAAGCATCTGATTGTGAAGCTGAGATCAGCCAATTTAATATCGACATTGGAATTCGTCGAGATCTTTATCAAGCGATTGAAAACGCTCAGGCTCGCAATTTAAAAGAATCACGGCTTTTAAAAATGACTAAAGAATACTTTGAGCAAAATGGATTGAAATTATCCGATGAAGATTTAAAAAAAGTTCGTGATTTGAAAGGTAAACTTTCAAACAATGAAAATCAATTTTCTGAAAATTTAAATAACGACAACACTCAAGTTCTATTTACTGCAGAAGAATTAGAAGGCGTTCCTGCAGATTATATTGCAGATCTTAAGAAAGATGCAAATGGCCAATTAATTGTTAATACAAAAGAAAGCGATTATTCATTAGTCATTGAATCGGCTGTTCGCTCTGAAACACGTAAAAAGATGATGCAAGGCTATCTTAGTCGTGGCGGAGACGCGAATTCAAAATTACTTTCTGAATCTGTTCAATTGCGCGCGCAAATCGCAAAACTTTTAGGTTTTAAAACTTGGGCTGACTACCGCACAAACGGGCGCATGGTTCAAAACAGCGAAAAAGCTTTAGATTTTTTAAATGGTCTTAAAGGAAAATTAGCGCAAACAAATGCATCTGATTTCGCTAAGCTTTTGAAATTCAAACAGGAAACAGCTCCGGCTGCGACTAGCTTAGATCAGTGGGATATTTCTTATTACAGCAACCAATTGAAAAAACGTGATTACAGCCTAGACAAAGAAAAAATTCGTGAATATTTCCCAGCCGATGTTGTTATCGCGGGTATGTTTCAAGTTTATTCTAAAATGCTAGGCGTTCGTTTCGAACAAATTAAAGATGCTAAAGTTTGGGCTGAGAATGTACAACTTTATGCAATCTACGATGCTGGTGATAATCATTTGATTGGTCACTTCTATACTGATTTCTTTCCTCGTGAGGGTAAATACGGTCATGCAGCAGCTTGGCAGTTAATCAGCGGTTATGAATTAGCAGATGGTTCTTATAAACAAACTGTATCTGCGATCGTTGCGAATTTGACTCCTCCGATGAATGGTAAACCTTCATTGTTGGATCACGAAGATGTTGAAACTATTTTTCACGAATTCGGTCACGTGATGCATGAGACTTTAACAAAAGCTAAGTACGCAAGCATGTCAGGTGCTTCTGTAGCACAAGACTTTGTTGAAGCTCCGTCGCAAATGTTAGAAAACTGGGTTTGGAATAAAGAAGTTCTACAATCAATTTCAGGTCATTATTTAAATCACTCAGAGAAATTGCCAACGACATTGCTTGAGAAAATGTTAGAAGCCGAATCATTTAATCGTGGTATGCGCTACACAAAACAATTGTTGTACGCTTTGTACGACATGACTTTACATTCTCAAGACCAAGCGGTTGATGTTAATAAAGTTTATACTGATTTGTATAAAGAGATCACCGGGCAAGAACCTTTAGCGGGTCAGCAATTTCCGGCCTCGTTTGGTCACTTAATGGGTGGATACGATGCGGGTTACTACGGGTACTTATGGTCTGAAGTTTACGCCCAAGATATGTTTACAAAATTTCCTGAGAATGACTTAACAAGCCCTGAAGTAGGTGCTCGTTACCGTAAAATCATTCTTGAATCAGGTGGAATGAAAGAGGCTTTAGAATTATTGACTGAATTTTTAGGTCGCGAGCCAAATTCAGACGCCTTCTTTAAAAAATTAGGTCTGTAAATTCCAGAAGTCTGAGATATCTTTTAAAATACTTTGCGACACCAACTCTTGTGGGTTGGTGTCGTACCAATCTTGCGGCATCGATTTTGTGTAGCTACTTTGAATAAAACGATTATCCATTAAAATAATAATGCCGCTGTCAGTTTCGGTACGGATCACGCGTCCGGCGGCTTGTACGGCTTTTGCCATCGCCGGAAAGGTGTAAGCGTAATCGAAACCAGCCGAGTAATTAGCTTCGTAATATTCTTTCATTTTTTCGCGCTCAAGATCGAAGTTAGGCAGTGGCGGCCCGACGACGAATGCGCCGATCACCATTCTTCCTGGGTAATCAACGCCTTCAGAAAAAACTCCGCCTTGAACGGCAAATAAAATCTTAGGAGTTTCAGTTTCTTTGAGTTGCTCTAAGACTTCATCGCTTTGAGTACGAGTCATGTAACGTTCTTGCTTTAATATCGTGGTGTCTGAAGTGGGCTTATAACGCTGAAGAACTTTTTCCATGAAATCAAAACTTGGAAAAAAGGCAATGTAGTTTCCTTTTTTTAAAGAAGATATTTTTTCAATGGCCTCAGCTATGCGTGGATAATTGCGGTCTCGTTCAGAGTACTTAGTTGAAATTTGTGGAATAACTAAGACTTTTCGATTTTCTTTTTTAAATGGAGAAACAAACTCGGCCGTCTGCAAATTTTTAGACATTAGACCGCTAAGCCTACTGTAGAAGTCGAAAGGCTTTAAAGTTGCCGAAAATGCAACAACGTTTGCGTATTCGTCATAAGTATCTTTAAGCATTTCCGAAGCATCACAGCAGGTGATTTTAATCGTCGCGGGATTTGGGTTAAAAGTCGTAAAGAAACGGCCGCGATTTTCTTCAGTCGTCGATTTCATGAACTCAAGGGCTTGAGTGAATTCTGACCAGTAGAAACTTAATCGCATAACGACATCTTTCGGTTGAATATCGACGTCTGAGGATAAATATGTGGAAAGAAAGGCTTTCAGTTCTTGATCTTGCATCATCAATTCGACATAAGGGGGGCTTATCGCATGGGGCTTCACTTCGCCAGGTTTTCCACATATCTTAATCACTTTAATGCAACTGTCGATTAACTCTTCAGCTTGCATACGAAAATTCTTTGGCAAGTTCTGAGAATCTTCACGCATTTTTTCTAGGGCCACTACAGATAGTGTTGACGAATAATAATCTTGCGCGCGCGACGGAAGATTATGAGCTTCGTCAATAACCAGGTTGGGTTTTTCATTTGGCAAAAGTCCGCTGCGAGACAAGCGGCCGAAAGCCGTGCGCGGAGCAAAAACATAATTGTAATCGCAAATCACGGTGTCGGCGTCTTGGGCCGCATCTAGCTGAATTTCAAAAGGGCAAATTTGAAATTCTTCGGCGATCTTTTTAAAACTACGGGTAGTTAATCTTTTTTTCTTACGAAGCTGTTCAAGCACTTTATGTTCGGCCACTTTAGTGTAGTGATCTTTGGCGAATTCGCAATATTCGGGGTCGCACAAAACTTCATTCTTAAAACACATTTTACTTTTAGCCGTAATTGTTAATGACTTTAAGCTATTTGCTCCGGCCTCTTGCATTTTTTCGATGGCTTCTTCAGCAACGGCATGCTGAGAATTCTTTGGGGTGATGTAAATTACTTTTTGTCCACGCGCTAAAGATTCTTGCAAGCTTGGATAAAGCACGCCTATGGTTTTTCCTAAACCTGTTGGAGCTTGCAAAAGCATCGGGTGATTTTCTTGCATTCCTTTTGTAATAGTCTCGATCAATTCAACCTGGCCCATGCGGGGTTGTGGAAAAGGAAATGCTAACGCAGCGACGGTTTTTTTTCGTCTTTCAATTAGCTTTTGTTCGGCGCGGACTTCTTCAACTAGCTCTGCCATACGAATTTGAAACCAAGATTCATATTCTTTGATGTCTAATTTAACGGTGTAATCAAATGTATCGCGATTACGCGTAGACACTAAATGTAGATTAAGCTCAGGAACTTTTTTATTTTTGAGCCAACAGTAATAACCATAGGTCTGTAATTGCAGCAAATAAGGATGTTGGGGTTCTTCCTTTAAGGCACGCATAAGATCATAGATATTAAAAGTCGATTTGATTTCTTCTATTTTAATTTGGTTATCGTCTTCTAGAAAGCCATCCATGCGGCCGCGAATTTCAAAAATATATTCTTCCGCTGGAAATTCTTGGGAAACGGAAACCTCAGCTTGGTAAGATGCGAATTCTTTTTTTCTTTTACTTTGAACTTCAATGTGAATTTCTTGGCCGACTTCTGGGCCGCGTCCTAAACCTGAATGCACGGCGATGCTGCCACGCCGAGGGGCTGGCAAAGCAAAGTCTGAAACGCCGATAGAAACTTTAACTGCATCTTTGGTCATCTAGAAAAACGCCAATTGATCTGGATTTTTTTGGATAAGATCTGTATCAGGAAAAGCCTGCAACCCAATCGATTTCAGATGGCGAACTAAAGCGCCTTTTCCACGGTGCTGAACGTAAATGCGCTTAGCCTTACTTTCTTGAATCGTTTTTATAAGATCATTCCAGTCAGCATGATCAGACATCAAAAAACCACGATCAAATCCATGATGATCATTCGCCATCCATCCAGAAGCAAAAGCGGTTTGATAATGCTTTCCTAAAATTTCTGCTTGTTCAGTTTTCAAAAAACCTTGTGGTGCAATAACCAGATCACCTAATAGAATTCGATCGGCCTCGACACGACTTAAACATTTAGTTGCGGCTAGTTTAATTCCTTGCGCGCGGTAACATTCATTAATCTCAGCGGCCGCTGAATGACAGTAAATCGGTTTTTGCGCGTAAGGAGCTAAAGCGCCTAAAACTCTTTGAGTTTTTCCTAGCGAGTAGGCGAATAAAATACTATTCATTCCTTTAGAGGCGTTTTCTTGCCACCAATCAAAAATTTCTTTTCCAATATTTTTTTCTTTCGACCAAACATAGGCCGGAGTTCCGAACGTAGCTTCGGTCACAAAAACATCACATTTAACTGATTCAAAAGGTTCGCAAGTTGAATCGGCTTCACGTTTGTAATCACCAGATGCAACCCAAACCTCGCCGTTATATTCAAGACGAACTTGTGAAGAACCTAGAATATGTCCGGCCGGATGAAATGAAACATGAACAGGGCCAATCTTAAATAACTCAGAATACTTATATGTTTTTACATTGATCGATTGTCCGAGGCGGGCTCTTAAAAGGCCTTCGCCACTATTAACACAAAAATATTTTTGACTTCCTCGGCGTGCGTGATCGCTATGTGCATGCGTAATCACTGCGTTTTCTACACCTCGAGAAGGATCAATATAAAAATTTCCGGCAGCGCAATACAAGCCTTTTGTGGTTAAGGTCAGCATAAAAACTATTTTTACTTAGAAAGGCCAGTAATGTCCAAGGTCGACTATCATTCTTGTAATGTTTTGTCGCGTGTCATTGTAAGAATTTTGAAGTGTAAGAGTTTAAATTAATTTTGTGATTTAAAAAATTGCCAGATCAAATCTGTTGCTAAAAAAGCTGAAGAATTTTCCGCCTTGCTTTTGCGCGGATTTTTGCCGCCTGTCCAAGAATGCCCACCAGTTTCGGTAACACATAACTGAATTTGAGCTCTAGCTTTGCATTTTATATATCTTTCGCAGTAATAATTTGGCTTTGTATGAAGCGTTCAGCTCGACCTTCGCATTCGTTTAATTTAATCCATTTCGAAATCGTTTCTGGTACTGACGTGAATTCAGTGACCATGCTGCGATCTTGAAACGCTTTTTTTCCGGCTCCGCCATTAAATAAAACATGATCATCATCTTTTGCGTGAATATGAAAAATTGAAATTGGATTTTTTGGTACGCAAGAAGTTGTGATATCCGTTCCTGCGACAGACGCAATCGCTTTGAAAATGTCTGCGGCTTCGCAGGCTAAGCGATAAGACATCATTCCACCGTTAGACCTACCCTCTGCGAAAACTTTATTTTGATCGATGCTTATTTGTTTCGAAAGATTTTTTAGAACTGCCTTTAAAAAACCGACATCATCGACCTTTTGATCTCGAGCGAAAGCGCAACATTTTCCCGCAATCCATGTAGATAGTTTGCCGGATTTGAAAGGCCCGCTTCCGTTCGGAAAGACGACTATGTATCCTTCGCGATCAGAAGTGGTTATATGCTGGTAGGCCTCATCTTTTGATTGAATATCCATGTCTCCACCACCGCCATGCAATACAAACACGACTGGCCATAATCTTTTTAATTCATATCTTTCAGGAACGTGAACTTTGTAATATCGGTCACCGCCATCGAATGAAAAAGAGAAGATATAATCGGTGATGTCATTAATTTTAAAAATGAAGAAAAAGACATTACACATAACGTATTTTCTTTAGGTCCAAAAAATACTTTTGAGTTAAAGACACAGCCTCCTGGAAAAGCCAGTGCCGTGACTTTTAAAGAAGAGGGTGAAACGGATGTCGAGTGTGCGATTCATCCCGGAATGAAATTAAAGGTTAAAGTAAAAGCCAAAGGAAAATAATAGTGAACAAAACTTTTTTTATATTTATTTTATCGATTTCTTCTCTGTCTTTTGCAAAAGATATCGACGGAAAGACCGTGTATTTAACAAACTGCACGGCTTGCCATGGCTCTTTAGGCGACGGTCGTGGGCCCGCGGCTGCTTCGATAGCGAATCCGAAACCCCGTAATTTTTTGCAAGAATCTTTAAAATATGGCGAATCGAAAGATCAAATTTTTAAGACAATTACAAACGGAGTTCCTAATACTGCCATGCCACCTTGGTCAGCATTGTCAGAAGAAGAACGAAAAGCGGTAGCAGGCTATATTTTTGATTTGGTTGAAAAACGAAAAAAATCAGATTCTAATGTAGCTTCTGGAAAAGAGCATTGATACTTTTAATTTAAAAACATGAATTTTTAGATTTATAAAATTGTTTTCGATCTGAAAAAAATATGTATATTAAAGGTATGATCAAAATCATACCTTTTTTTATATTTATGACTTTAAATGCATTTGCAGAAAATTGTTTAGAGATTTCCGAATCTCAGTTGAACAATTGGTTAGGTTTACGCCCTAAGGCACCTGCTTTAGCTGAATTAATAAAAGCCAAAAAGCTTGTCGATGCAGAAAAAGACTTCGCCCTTACTCTGGGGTCGGATAAGACTGCGCACTGCTATTTAGGATGTAGAATAAGTCACGCTATAAGTTTTGAAGCCGCCCGGTATTCGGCTTGGCAAAAAGAACACATTGATGCGACTGATTGCAATTTCCAAACCTACTTTGATCTAGCCGATTACGATGCCACGATGGTCGGCGCAAATATTCAAAATGATTCATGTGTAATGACTTGCCAAAAGGTATTACCGTAGTTAATTAAAAAAGCATTACGGAGAATTTAAATCTAGCAGCAATCTTCGTTCTCTTTCATTAAAACCTGCTTCTTTGAGCTTCTGGGCTTTTTCTTTTAAGCTTCCAGATGAAACCGTGCTTAAAACGCGTTGAGCTTCGGCTTCGCGGGCCGGATTATTCAATCTTGAAGTTGAAGCAATTGGATTCGATGTAATATTTTGAAAATGACCATTTTTTAAATCATCAACCTCTCGATAAATTGAAAGGCGATCTAGATAGTGGGCTAAAGCGGGATTGTTTTTACGAACCTCTTCAAGCTTTTCTCCTTTTTTGCCGGCAAATTTATTGAAAAAAGAATCCAAAGCCAATTTCGATCTAATTTCAAGTTCTGTGATTTCGTAAGGAGGTCTTTTAAATAATCCCTCCATTAAATCTAAAGCGGCCTTATCATCGCGGGTATCAAGCATCTTGCTTGCGGCGGAACGCACTTCATTTGGTACTCTGTAGTTTGCAAAATTAGAAGTGTCGTTCATTCTACGTAGCCTTGAAGAAGCTGCTGATAATCGGCTTTCTAAATTAGCGTCTGGTCTTTTCTTAATTTCTTCAAGTTTCGCAATAAGTTTTGCATCAGATGCAGAAATATTTGATTTAGCAGCAATTTTCGCTTCAAGTTCTGCAATCAGTTTTTTCTCTCCAGAGCCCAATCTTAAAGTGCCGGTTGAAACTTCATCTAACGCATGGAACATTCGAACTTCTGAAGAATCAAAAGGGGCCACCTTGTATTCCAGTTTATGAATGTCGACTAAAAGATTTTGCCCTTCTTCTGTCGTGAAGTAAGTTGGATCTTCAGCCGATTTTGCTTGGTACCGCGCTTTCATCTGTGCAATTTCTTCTGCATGCGGATTTCGTCCAATGGCTTTGATCTTTTCATCTATGTATCTTTCAAGAGAAGCTGATGAATTATTCGTGGCTTCAATTGTTTCATCGAGAACACTTTTACCGCGAGCTCGCGCCTCTGCTGTAACTTTGTCTATTGCAGCCTGTGTCACTTTAGCTTCTTCTTTAGTGGTCATGGCAATATCTGTTTGAGCGACCGATGTTTTACGAACTTTTCCGTTTGCATCTGTTAGTGTTAAAATAAGATTGTCTGCATTTTCGGGATCAACTCCAGAAATAACACCGCGTTGATAGTTTCCATTTGATTTAAACAAAACTGTTGAACCTGGTTTGTTCTCGATCATTAGAACATCGAAGGCCGAATGTTGATCTCCTTTTGTGAGTTGATCAAACTTTGATTGGCTTATAGGAATACGGTCTGATTGGCTTGCACGTGTAGACTCTGTTGTGGCCTCAGTAGCAGCTGTTAGGTTTGATGAAGGTGGGGTCCGAGAAGTGTTTGCCAAAACATCATTCAGTAAATTTGGATTCAGTTTCATTTCTTGTTGAATCATTTCTTGTTGTAATTCGGCTACTTTTTCTTTTGCAGTCACTCGATCTATGGGGCTTGCGTTTACGTCTTGTGCCAGCCGCTGGTATTCAGCTTCAGCTTTTTTTATATCTTGTCTAATTGAAGATTTTGTTCTGACAGCGGTTGATTTAGCGTGTGCGGTCTCGTCAACTTTTGAAGCGACTTGACTGGTTCGGCTTAATATTTCTTCGAGTAAACTTGCATTTTCGCCAGCGTAACCAAGTCGTATTAATGCTTCGCGGTCAGATGCTGCAATGCCAAGTTTACTTAAAGCCTTGGCTTTTGCCGTTATTTCTTCAGCGGTATATTTGAGTTCTTCATCAGTTAAAGCCCGCCCCTCTGATTTAGCTTTTTTGTAGAGCTCTAGGCGGCGTTCGCGACCTATTTCTCCGTGAACTTGGTTTACAATGCTTTCGACTTGAGAATCGCTAAGATTTGGAAAATCTTGTTTTATCTTTGCGATTCGTGCCTCGTCGCTGAGGCCGAAATTTTCTCTTCGAATTTCGTCGACCGGTTTATTTTCTTTTTTGGCAATTTCAGTCATTGTGGCCAGTGATCTTTTTTCTGTTCTTGAAACTGTGGTTTCAAGCGGTTTTGTGATGTTACCTTTTTCTGCAGATGGTGCCGGCGGAATTTTTCTTGCCGCGTTTGCCATTAAAGCAGCGCTAGTTAAAGGAAGTCCATCAAGGCCCGCCATGATAATAGCTTGAGCGCAAGAATCAATTTTTTTAGTTGCCATAGATAGATTGCTGGCTAAACCAGGGCATCGTTTTTCTGGAACTTGGGCCCCTTGAAATACTTGGTTGAGCTCAGTCGTATGGTGATCCGAGCAAATTGAATATGCAGTCTTCATACTATTTGCAAACCATGCCGCATCGGCACCACCACTTACCGCAAATCCGGCTCGGCTTATGATGGCAACCCGCGATGCGGTCAGCCCGGCCTTCGCAGCGATGACTCCAGCTCCGGCACCCAATGTAAGAAACGTAAGGCCCATGTTGATTCCGGTATCGCGCATTACGTCGGCTGTGTTGTTGCGATCCTGTGTCGCTTCAGTAAGGCATCGATGTGTTTCGATTCCGGATAAAGCGCTTTTCCATCGCGGATCTTTATAATTTTCTTTTTTCGACAAACTGAAAGGATCTGGAACTTCTGGAAGCTTATTCATTAGCTTTCCGATTTCTGTAGGGCTGCAGTTTGCGTCTGACGAGTTTGTTTTCAGGCAACGCAAAGCTTTATTCACTTCGACCATGGTTGCTGACAGTTCTTTTCGATTCGAAGCTAATTGGTCTTTCAATGCATCTTCAAATTTTATTTTGTCTGCAATTTTATCTTTAAAAATTTTTTGATCAACTTGTGGGTTTGTTGCGGCTAAAAGTGCTCGTACTTGTTTAAGATAGGATAAATAGGCTTTTCTATCTACTGTTTCAGATATTACATTTCCTTGCTCATCTGGGCGAGTGATTGTGTACTGATTTTGAATTGGTAAATAGCCTGCACCCCGACCGCGATGCCCTGGTCTTTCAATTTTTTTAATTTTCTCATCAAGAGACTGAATTTGTTTGTAGGTTTCTTCAGCCTTTGTGACGTAAGCTTTCCATTGTGACGGGTCAGAGGCAGTTTTATTTACGCAGTCTTTTTTGTAGTGATCACATTTTTTAGCGACTTGCGGAAAGTCATCCGCACAAACTACGTTAGATAGAGTCGAGCTTCCGGGAACAGATTCATCAATGCCGGCCAATTCATCGACCAATGCCGAAGCGGCCTGCTCTAATCTGGCCATTCCGTAGTAAGCTTTACTTGTTATTAATTTATTTTTGTTTTCTGTACCTGTATTACAAGTTTTAGACTCATCCATTAAGCCAGGCTTAAACTTGTCTTTAAAAAAATTTTGCTCATAAAATTCAGCCATTTCATAAGCCGAAGTTGTTCCATTATCTTGAAGAGCTTTCTTGCATGAGTCAGCTCGTTCTTTTGGTACACTTCCTAACACCCACATTCCAAATTTATTGGTGATTCCTTCCGATTTATATGAAGTGGCATTTAAATCGTCGTCGATCCACTTTTGTACAACAGACATACAATTGGGGTTGACCCGGCAAGATAGTTTTTTGCCATTTAAACTTTGATTGAGACCATTTATTTTATTTAACGAGCCTTCTAAAGCTTGCTGATCCAGGGTACTTAAATTTCCTTTTGCTGCCGTCGAATTGACAGATGTTGCGGCCCCATTTGCAATTGAAACAAAAAGAAAAAAAGTAATAAAAATAGATGCTTTAAGCCGACGTACTACATTCATAAAATGACCTTATTTTTATCGGCATTCTGCGTTTCAAAATAAAGCAAAACCCTACATCAAATCTTTAGAAATGTTTTTAAGCTTGTGGGTTTTTTCTATTGTTTACTCGACCGCAAAATTGATAAATGCCAACTTTAGTCGTGTTTTAAAAACAAATAAAATTTTTAGTATTTATCTAATAATTTCAATAGTTTAAATAATATTTTTCCAGCTCAAAGAAAATAAAATAAATATGACCTGGGTCATATTTAAATTCGAAAAACAGGTTCATTCTATTTCTATACAAAGGAGATTTTATGAGACCAAATCATATCGCAATTGAAGTTTCTCAAGACGAACACTATCGCTCAGCGTTTTTAAAAGACCTAAAAGAGAATTGGCCTAGTATGGCGAAAGACTATCGTCACTATTGCCACGCTTGTCATCCTCAACAAGGTGACATTTGGATATGGACTTCACCCGAAGGACAAAAGTTAATTCATTTTATTATTGATGATGCTTCCGGATCATTACTATCACCCGAAAGACGAATGCATTTCTTTAGATTGGGTCTGAAACATCTATCAAAAGTGGCTGAAGTTGAGGGTATAGCTCAAATTGAATTTCCAAAAGGTAGTTTTAAATTTAATGATTCAGAACTTAGTGCGGCAGAATCACTTTTTGCAGAAACAATAAATAAAGCGCATCAAAAAAATTCTTCATTAGGAGGTGCTTAATGGAAACAACAGTTAAAAAAATCTATAGCCGTAATGTAATTAATATTGAACAAAGTGCTCAGTTATCAACTGCAAATGAGATGATGAACAATTACAATATTCGTCATTTACCGGTCGTGAATGACGAAGCTGTTCTAGTGGGAATTATTTCTAGATCTGATTTTAATGGTCTTAAGTTTGTAGACAGCAGATATAACGGATTCACAGTGAATCAAGTCATGAGCAGCCCAGTTAAAATTGTTTCTCAAACTGCTAAAGTTTCAGAAGTAGCCGAAATAATGCTTTCAACGAAAATTAGCTGTGTGCTCATAGCAAAAGATGAAGAAGTTGTCGGTATATTAACGACTGATGATTTGCTTCGCCTGTTAATTGAAACCGAAGCCATGCAAGAGACGCTCAACCAACTAGATCTTGAAGCTTTGGCGGATGAAGGTTGGATATCTTCGACCATTACTCGTCAAAACTTAGAAATTTAGTGAATTGTCTCACTTAAAATCAAACTGCGTCCGATTGTGAGACGTAGTTTACATTTGATTTCAAAACAGATTATTTTGTTTTATTCTGAATAATCTGAGGGGGAATCGGTGATTTCTATTCTTTTGTCTTTTGCTCTTTCAACTACGGCCCAGGCACAAACCGTTAAAAAATCGACTACGACCTATACAACAATCAAAGTAACAGAAACTGACAAAGTTAAATTTGTTAGGCTTTTTAATAAAATAAAACTGGGCAGTAAGTACGATCCATGTACGAAACGATTTCGCGGAGAGAATCGTATTTCAGACTTTGTGAGCGATCTCAGAGTTCAGCTTTCATTGAATCAAATAATGAACATCGGTACTATTGATTACGATACATTTCAGTCACTTCTAGAGCCAATAGAAAATTGGTACAATTTTGATGAGTTAAGAAATGATCCAAGCTTAAGAAATTATTCTTTAGCATTTGCTCATATTCAAAATCTTGTAGGTGCCTATGCTCTCGGTCTCAGAGATGAAGCCTATTCTCAAGCGGAAATCGCGCGAGATTATCTTTTGGCTTATTTGAACAACAGCCCTCAAGAAGCCAGTTCGGATGTAGCCGAAGTACAGCAGATGCTGAGTCAAGTTGATGATTTTCTGTCAAATCGCGGAAACTACGATAACACTTTTACTCTTGTTAGCGGATCTTATGGTGTCGAGGTCGAAGTTGGAGGTTTTATTCTAACTAGAACAGATATCGAATCAGGTGAAGTAGCATATGCCTACTACAGCACGGAACAAATTTCAGAACTTCAACAACTCATTAATCAAACGCAAACGGACACCGCTACTCCGACAGCAAGCTCAACTTCATACGTAGTTACAGCTATGGGAACTTGCTTACGAGGTTGTACGTTCGGTGGTTCAACTGTTTTTATGGACCCTGATGATATGGCTCCGTTGGGTGCCTATGCTTCGTTTCCTGAACCTGGAGCACTAAATAATTATTTAATGCGACAGCTTTTAAACCAAACAGAAATTTATAACGATAATATGTGGTGCGAGCCTTAATTTCTAATTTTGCTTCTGGCTGGTAATGTAAAAATAAAAACTGGCGGAGAAGGTGGGATTTGTTTTACCCATTCAAGAGCCCTTCGTAGCTCTTAATCAAGTCTAACAGCAAAAAACAATATAACAAAAGCATTTCAAATGCTTACATTATCAAAACACTTCTGACTTTTGTTATCTATTATTAAAGTTAGTGAACTGTTTTCATCGGCAATAGCCCTTATATAGCCCTTGCAGATGCTAAGTCCTATTTTAACAAAGCTTTTAAAATTCTTATCAGCTCGTCTTTTTTAACAGAAAGGTCAGCTTATGGATTTCTTACCGGATTATAAAAATACCGTTCCCCTTTACGAATACTATGGTCGGGAACAAGAATTTAAGTGTGGTTTCATAAAGATTAGTCCGACAAAGGTATGGGTATATGAAACCACTTAAAGACAACTTAAACAAACTGCTTAAAGACACCGGGCTAAGCCTTACAGATTTATCTAAAAAGGCAAAGGTCCCGAAAACCAACATCCACAGTTGGACTACAGGCACTAATCCGCAATTGGATCAGTTAAAGCGTGTTGCGGATGCTTTGAAGGTTTCGATACACGAACTTGCTTTCGGTGCAGCAGATCCTTATGAAGCGAAATCAGAAGAGATTTTAAAAGAGCTTTTTACGGGTGATGTTCGAGTGACGTTACATCGAATTGAAAGAAGACGTTAAACATGGCCACTCTTAGGTGGGTGCTGTGCCCTCACTGCGGGACAAGCTTAAACAAGCCAGGGACTCCTGCGCTGGCCAGGAAATCTATTGGCCCAACAGTCTTGGAAACTTGTCCTCACTGTTTAAAACAATACAGCACTGGGTTTTCAGAGTGGGAGCGGAAGTCTAAAATTGAGAGATTTTTTATACGAGCTCGAACTGTTCTATCCAGTCTAGCTATTGGGTTCTTTATGAATGTAGTGATTTTTTTCGCTAGCATACCTATTTTGTCAAAATTGAATCTTTCCAATCGCGAATATCTTGTTTGTCTAGGGTTTATTTTTCTTACTATATTTATAATTTCGTTTTTCAAACATTGGAAAGGTTTAAACGAAGCAATCGCCGAATCATTAGAGAGAACAAAAAAGAAAATTTAAAAAGGCCCCCCAGGTCAAAAATAGGTAAAAGCCCTTAAATGTAGATTTCGGCCTCAACAATTTTTCTGATTTTTTGTGGAGAAAAAATTATGATAATGAAACTTAATAAAAAATGTATTTATAAATTCATAGCGACCATTTTTATTTCTTTTCATTGCGTCGCCGAGGATTGTCCCTCATGGCGGAGCAAGATCAGTCACCCAGATTGCCCTATGACTTCGCTCGAAGAGTTTAATTCTTATTCTGGATTGTCTTCTTTTAAAAAAACAAAAAATGCTAAGAAGCAAAAGGAGATTTTGCAAAAAGCCTATGAAGATGGAGAACCATGGGCTAAGGCCTGCAAAGCAGTAGAACTGGAGAAGACTGAGCCCCAAAAATCTTTTGAATTATACTTGGAATTTGCAATTAACAATAACTGCGAAGCTCAAAAATATCTCGCAGAGTCCTATTATAAAGGTAGCCCTTTTGCAAAAAAAAGCTTTGAAAAATCCTATTTCTGGCTTTTATTGGCTAATTCGGGTAATCGAAAAAGGTCATTTGTTCCAATCAGGAAATGCTTACAGTATATTTCTTATATTCCAGGATGGCCGTACGAGTGTCCAAATTCCTCAATTAATATTAATAAACTAGAGAAAAAACTAGGAATTGTATCTGTAGAGCTAATTCAAGACTACGCAAGTAATTGGTCAACTGGAGAATCAGTAGATAAATTTTTTGCAGAAATCTCGCCTGAAAAAAATTCCGCAATTAAAAAGAGCATGCCGGAAGCAAATATAGAGAAGCCAAATAGTGCAATATCATTACTAGATAATAAAAAACAAGATACTTTGGAACTGGATGAAAAATGGAATGCTTTGTCCTCAGAAAATTTTAAAGAAACTTTAGATGAGATAGAATTAGATGCTACTCAGATTTTTGAGCAGTCATCTCCTGCGGTATGGACAGTGATTGCTGCAAATTCAAAGAAGGATATGAAGCTCGGTTCCGCTGTTGCAATAAATAAAAATTTACTCTTAACCAATTGTCATGTGGTCTTGAAACAAAAAAATGTATTTATCATGCAAGGCGAAACAGTACATAAAGTACAAATCAAATCTGCTAATAAAAAAAATGATACCTGTGTGATAGCGACAGCTGAAGACAACCTATACCCTGTAAAAGGATTTAAAAGATACACAAAACTTAAAATTGGAGAGGGTGTATTTTCAATTGGCTCGCCAAAAGGTCTCGAGTCAACAATCGGAACAGGAATCATTTCAGGTTTAAGAAAAAAAGATGACATTAACCTCATACAAATATCGGCGCCTATCTCTAGTGGTTCATCTGGCGGCGGTATTTTTGACAAATATGGAAATTTAATAGGCATTTCAACTTTTCAGCTTAAGGATTCACAAAACATGAATTTTTCAATTTCGGTAGAAGATTATTTTGAACCTTAAAACGATGTGGTTCTTAATTTCTTAAAATATTAATTTAAGCTTGTCTCAAGTATGAGTAATATTTTAGCATAAAATTTTAAGTTTGCAAACTAGCACCACACATTATTTGTGAACATGAACTATAACCCTCTTTTTTTAAATTCGGCTTCTTCCGCTTTTCTTCGTTCACTTTTGTTTTTATCGGCAATATTGAACCTTCGCGGTCCTGCATCGAAACCATAAATTACGCTGTGGTTTAACTCTTGTGAAAAATACTGCTGTAAAGCATCGGTTTGTTGGTATTGTTTGATATCGGGGAAAACATCTTTAATAACTTGTATCGACTCCTTAATTAGTTTTCGAATTTCTTTTTTATGATAAGCTTCCGGATTCATTTTAAGTGTATGGATGGCCTCTAGAACAAGCTCAGAAGCTCTGTCGTTATATCCACTTAAAAAAATTAAACTTTTTGTAAAAACATTAAACTTCTCTATGAAGGCGGAGTATTCAGTTTCAAAAGCTGGATAGAATTTTGAAATCTCAGTATATGAATTTGGGCCAATTTTTAACAAAGCCTCCTGTTGATCAAGTAGATGACTATAAAATATATCGCTCTTAGCCTTTGGGCCACAATTACGAGTATATACGCACAAGCCAGCAGGTTTTTTAATAGAAAAAAGGAAAAGAATAATCTCGTGTAGAGCGGATACTTTTTCATCTACCATTCGGTCCATCCCTGTACCATAGCGTTCGACAACTTTCCTAGCAGGCTCATACCGCTGTTTAAATTGATCTGCAAAATGGCTATGCAAAGCCTGCTTTATTTCACCGCGCGTGACTTGATTGCCTGGCAAAACATAGTTTTCAGAATGAAAATAGCTAATTAAATCAGCAAAATTGTGTGACGATTGTGAACACAGATCTTTTTCCATTAATTACTCCTAACTAGTGTTTATTGCCCTTCACAGGAGGAAAAATGGATACAAAAGATACTACATCCAATCAAGCAGTTTTAGAAAATCGGGACAACCTAACAATAGAGCAAGCCTCAGAGCTGTTAAATCTGAAGGTGAGCCGCCTTAGGTACATGGTTTTCACAAAACAGATACCGTTCTTTAAAATCGGGGCATCAGTTCTATTCAGCAAAAAACAACTAAGCCTGTGGCTTAGTACAAAATCAGTAAGCGTAGGAGGATAGAATGAATTTTAATGAACAGCATTTAATACAATTTTTAAATTATAAATTCAGTCAACTTGGCGAGGATGAATTTGTTGGCTTGAGAATTTTGCCACAAAAGAATAGTGGTTTAAAACCACAATCTGGCCTTTATAACGATAAAAACAGGCTACTAAACGATATCAAAAATTTGAGTGGTATTTATAATATATATCTATGTTCAAACCCCTTAAAATTTAATCCTACTTTAGCGATTAATTCATATGCGCATGGATTATCTTTTGGGGATATGGATGTTGTTAGATATACAACTCTTTATCTTGATTTTGATCCAAAGCGAAAAACTGGATGTGCTTCTACGGATGCGGAAAAACAAAGCGCCGCTTTAATTGCTATACAAGTTGCAGAATTTTTGAATTCAAAAGGAATTTGTTTGTATTTCAACTCTTCAGGAAATGGTTTTTCTATTTTAATAAATATTCCCAGTTACGATATCAATCAAAGTGACAAAATTTCTAAGTTTTTAAAATACTTGAGTTCGATGTTTTCAACAGAAAACGTAAATATCGACACCTCCGTTAGTAATCCAAGTCGTGTTATGCGTTGTATGGGTACGCTGAATATGAAAGGAGACAGCACGCTTGAGCGCCCCCACCGGTTAGCAACGCCGCTTTGCGACTACACACAAACTATTCCATCTTGTGATATTTTAGAAATTTTTAAAGACGAAATAATTAATTTTGTTCCACAGACTAGTCCCATTTTGAATGGGCAAAGGACGCAACACAAAAACGGTCTTGGTTATTCTAAATTTAAAAACAACATCATGACACTAGATCTGGTTACGCTGACAAAGAATAAAGGCATGTACGTCAAACCCGCTGGCGAGAACATGCATATAGTTTTATGTCCTAACCGTCATGAACATAGCGACAATACAGATGGAACTAATTCAACAGTGATTTTTCAAGATGTGTTCTCGCAAAAAATTGCATTTAAATGCCATCATAATCACTGCCAGCATATCAATTTGAGTTATCTGCTAAACACTTACTTTGAATCGGAGGAGGTCGATAGTCTGTGTTCGTTACCATTTGTTGATTTGAGAAATAATTCTCGACCTGAAATCTATAAGCCAGACTTACAGGTAAAAAAGATTGGTTTTAATATGCGAAAAATTTACGATGTTATACGCACACCTTCCCCCGCATATGATTATGTTTTGGAAGATATTCTAATCATAGGAGGTTTAAGTTTCTTGGCGGCTCAACCAAAAGTAGGAAAAACTACATTTCTAAGACATCTCTGCAAAGCCGTAGCGCACGGTGAACTATTTTTAGGTAAGAAGACAACAAAAGGAGTAGTGGCTTATTTAGCCTTAGAAGAACACGTTGAATGGATGAAAAAAGAGTTTAAAAAGCTCGGTGTGAAAGAAGAAACCGACATTTATATTCATGCGGAGCCTGCTCCATCAGATGCGGTTGAGCATCTAGTTTCTATTCTTGAAGAGATAAAGCCAGTACTACTTGTCATAGATACGATGCAAAAGCTTGTTAGGCTATCTGATTTAAATGACTACGCAAAAGTTAATAATGCTCTTGAACCAATACTGTCGTTAGCCAGAAAATATAATTGCCATATTATACTCACTCATCACATGAATAAAGCAATTGAAGGCGACAATGGAAGAAAAATCTTAGGATCTACAGCTATTTTTGGCGCTTGCGATACCGTTATTTTTTTAGAAAATAAAAGTGATGAACGCGTCTTAAGCCTTGTATATAGATACCCACCAGTTAATCCAATTGAAAGAAGTGTTTTGCATTTGAATGCCGAAACCTCAGAGTTAAGCTTGCAAACTGTGAGAGAGCAAAAGAAGCAAACCTTGGATAGCGAACTTTTAAGTTTAATTGGCCAACACAGTGAGATATCGAAGGAGAAATTACTGGAAAGAGCAGGGCAAAGAAAGTCCGAGGCCATAAAAGCATTAGATCGATTAACGGATGAGGGTCATTTGCTTAAGTCTGGATCTGGCCGCAGAGGAAGCCCTACTAAATACAAAATAGCAAATCCTGTTCCCTCTCTAGTATTAAAAAATGGGAACGAAAATTTTGACGTGCGAGATGATATCTAAATTATTTAAAAGACTAAAAGGCGTCTTTGTTCTTTAACAATATTTAAATATCTTTCACAACACTTAATAGCTGTTGAATAAAAAATAATTTAGAATTACACCTCTGAACAGTTGCGCTGTTAAGAATGGCGGAGCTTTGTTCTTTTACAATAGAATAGCAGGTCAGAGGTGTTTTCTTGAGAAAGGAAAACATATTATGGAAATTATTAAAACAAAACTCGGCGAAGTTCGCTTCAAAGAAAAAGTGTATCTACCAAACGGATTGACTCAAACGAAAACTTTTTTAAGAAAAACTGATGCATTAAAGTGGAAACAAGACATCGAGTCATTAAAACGGCGAGATCCGCTTAGTTTGGTAAAGACCGATGCGGTTATGACAATAGCCTCTTTGTTTCGTGAGTGGATGAGCGCAAAGATTTACGCAAAAAAAGATGAACGCACTGTTTATCAGTATGAACGCTTCTTTAAATCACATCTTGAAGTAAAATATGGGGAAATGCTCATAACGCAATTTACTTCCCGTGATTGTGATAAGCTTGTTTCTGCCATGATAGGTCGTGGAATGAAAGAAGTGTCTGTGAATAACGCTTTGATCTTCATCAAACAAATTTTCAAATATGCTTTCGATGAAGGGTTGTTAAGGGTAAATCCTTTGATAAAAGTTAAGCCGATTCACGAGCCCCAAAGAGATTTTAAATATCTTCATAAAGAAGAAGTAATTGCTTTGCTTAGAGCGAATCGTTTTCATTCAATTTATCCGGTTTTGGTATTTGCACTGAATACGGGTGCAAGATTAGGTGAAATTTTAGGTTTATGCTGGGATTGTGTTAACTTTGAAACGAATCAAGTTTTAATTAAGCGAACGCTTTCTCGAAAGAGTTTGAAAGAAAAAACGAAGACGAAGCTTATTAGAGTAATTCCGATGAATGATGCGGTTGTCTCTGTCATCAAAGATTTAATGCGTAATCAAAAGAGTCCTAAGTTTGTTTTTTCTGATTCAGAGGGCAAACCGCTAAAAGTAGATCATTATTCGGGTCGTGAGTTTAAAGCAGCCTTAGCCAGAGCAGAATTATCTAAGATTCGCTTTCATGATTTAAGGCACAGCTATGCAAGCAACTTCATGATGAATGGTGGTAATCTATATGATCTTCAAAAGATTCTGGGTCATACCAAGTCAGACACAACTAATATTTATGCTCATCTAAGCCCACAACATTTAAGTAGTGCCGTGAAGGTCGTGAACTTCAGTTGTGATGAAGTTAAAACTGAAAGTAGCCCTTATTTAGCCCTTGCGGGGGAGCGCAGTTAATTCAAAGTTTGAATTGTTAAGTGATCTTAATGATTTAAATAGTGATGAAATAAAATTGGCGGAGAAGGTGGGATTTGAACCCACGGTACCTATTTTGTAAGTACGAGTCTTTAGCAAAGACTTGGATTAAGCCACTCTCCCACTTCTCCGCTTAAGAAATGTATAGAATTTATCGGCTAAAGACTTAAGGTGCCATAATCATTTTACACAATCAAGGAATGCCATCACACGGCTCTTGATTTTAGGTCTTATTTTCTGTACAAGGGTATTTCACTTTTAATTTCTGTGCACTCGTAGCTCAGCTGGATAGAGTACATGACTACGAATCATGTGGTCAGAGGTTCGAATCCTCTCGAGTGCACCATTTTTCTTCATTTAATTGATCATTTTTAGGGCATATAAGTAAAAATCCGGTTTTATTAAGACTTAAGGCTTGTTTTGCTTAGGTTTGGCCTCTGAAGAATACTTTTTTACAGAACTTTCCTATCCTAAAAGCATGAAAATCGCTCACATTTTATCAGTTTGTTTAGTGGCTCTTGTCTCGATTCGTGCTTGGTCTATTTCCCCAATGACTCAAACCGCTTCGCCGGTGCAGGTCTACGGAAAAGCTGAAACAGTTTTTCCGTTATTTGTGGGGGCCGGTGTTGGAATTAATATTATCGACAGTTTTGATTTAAGTTTGATGTATGGATTAACGCCCGAGCCCTATTATCAAGTTATCGGTGATGCGGCGTCTCAGTACGGTGGAAATTCGGCCTATAAAGACGTGGTCGAATCTGCTTTCAAAAATAATAATTTGATTCGCGCAGAAGGTAATTATTTCTTTGAGTCGGCCCGTACAGGGTGGTTAGCGGGCGGAGCATTTTCTTACCTGACTGCAAATGGCAAAGCAGGAATTGACCGCGTGTTAACTGCTGCAACAGGAAAAGATTATTCAGCTTTAAGACAAGGTTTGATATTAGCTGGTAAAAACCCTGAAGTTGATATCGATACAAAAATGATGATCATAGATATTCGCGGCGGATACAGTTGGGACATAACTCATTCATTTATTGTTAAGGCCTCTGTGGGAGTGGCAAAAGTTGTTTGGAGCGAAGTCAGTTTAAAATCAGGTTTGGCAGGATTCGAACAGACGGCCTATGGAAATAATACGATGAGATCTGCAGAAAGCGATATTCAATCGATCATTAATGAAAACGGTATTAGCCCGACTTTGGGAGTTGAAATAAATTATGTTTTTTAACAGCGTGCTTGATCATGAAACAAAAAATATTTTTTAAAATTTCGATTTTATTTTTGGCATTGGCGATGGTTTATGGCGGCATGAGCTTTTTGGGGTCGACCGAATTTAAACAGAATTTGGCAGATATTTTTGGCAATGGATTGAAAACTTATTCGTGGTGCCCTGATCACGCTTTGGATTTTCAGTGGATGGACCACAGCATTAGTCAAAAATGGAAAAACGCCAGCTGGCCCTCAATACACAAGCGCTTCTGTACTGTAACGATGGAACCCATCAAAAATGTAGATTTGTCTTCGGTTACCTTTAAGCCACTCCTAAAAGTTCAATCGGCTGAGGCAAAAACGGCTGAATTACAGTGGAATGCTGAGCTAAGTCTATTTCAGGCTAACGGAATGCCTTTTTATTCTACAAGTTTAGCAAGAGAGATTCTTGACAAATAGACCGTCTTTTCGATAATTTAGCTTCTACGTTCAGAAGTAGCTCAGTCGGTAGAGCAAGCGGCTGTTAACCGCTTGGTCGGGGGTTCGAGTCCCTCCTTCTGAGCCATTTTTTTAAATTAATAAAATGGCTTAAAAATAAATTCATTTTAAACCCGCACTCAAGCGGGTTTTTTTTTGCAACCATGTCTTACCTTCAATACAAAACCAGCACAAAGGCCAGGTCGCTGTTTTGACGGCAGTTTTTTACTGGATTAAAATTGTCGCATAGATGAAAGGAATCTATCTAATTATGAAAACTACATTTAAAGTTTTTTCAGTTTTGTTTGTTATCGCAATAGCTACACAAGCCCAAGCCCGCATTATGTTGGAACCTTATTTAGGTTATGAAATGGATTCAAAACTAAAATTAGAATCTTCTGGTACTGATATTGGGGGTAAAACCTCTGGCACTACGTTAGGAGCTAGAGTGGCTTATGCATTGCCCACAATGGTTTGGTTCGGTGTAGATTATAGCTTAACAAAAGATGCTAAGTTCAAAGGAAACTTTTCTTCAGATGACGGAAAAGTAGATCGTTCAAATCTATATGTTGATGTCGGAGTTGATTTGCCAGTTTTAGCAAGAGTTTGGGCTGGATATGGCATCATGAACTCATCAAAATATAAGTTTGATTCTGGTGGAGAAACTACATTGAAAGACGGAACTGCTATTAAATTAGGAGTAGGGTTTACGGCTTTGCCACTAGTTTCTATAAATGTCGAAGTGACTTCTCAAGATTACAAAAATTACGAATCTGGTTCTTTTTCTGGATCTGTTGGCGATGCTTGGGAAACCCATAAAGAAACAGGTCTACTTTTAAGCGTGTCGGCTCCATTTAAATTCTAAATAAAATTACTTTAGATATTTAAAATAAGGCGTTGCTTAAGGCAGCGCCTTATTTTTTTCTAAATGAAGACTAGTAACCTCACAAGAAGAATAGCCACCGTCGATTGTATAATTTGGTAGGTAAATGGTCGTAGCAAAGTAGCCAGGTTTCGACTCATAACTTCGAAATAGATTTCGACAGATCGTTAGCAAATCTTCTTCTGATTTTTTTTCGCGAAAAACTGCTTTTCTTTCGGCTGAAAAACGAATTTCTGGCAAAAGAGATTCGGCTGAAAAGACGCAGTTAACTTGCGGAGAGGGGTCAATCATTTTTGTAAGCGAAGATATTTTTTTAAGTCGAATAGCGCCTGGAAAAACTTGTAAAAGATTTTCTATGGTGGTGATTTGTTGATCAAGTTTATTTCGAATTATTTCACATTCATATCCGAACTCAGAAGTTGGCCCGTAAAAATTGAGCTCATATTTACGAAAAGAAGGCTTTTTGATTTCTGAAATGCAATTTGATTCGATTGAATTTAAACACTTCACTTCTGGAAATGGTCGATGCGCATTAGACAAACTGGCAAAGCAGAATGAATACAAAAAAACGTTAAGTCTTATAACTTTGAAAAACGACGACATATATCCTCTTGATTAGAATGAAGCAAATAGGGGGCCCGAGTTGAAGCCTTTAGGTCTTCTAAATTGGTTTAGCCTGACTCAAAATGAGAACAAACTGTGCCACCCTGACTAGGCAATTGACAGGGTTTTAGCATTAAGTCTTAGACTTGCTAGATTCACCATTTAGAGTCAAATTGACAGATAAATGTAGACGAAAATTAATTGTAATTATAGCGTAATTGACTAGTAACAACTGTGAGGTAAATCAAAATGAAAATAGATATCGGAATCTCAGAAAAAGACCGCAAAGCGGTTGCGCATGGTCTATCAAAGTTATTGGCTGATACTTACACTTTATATTTAAAGACCCATAACTTTCATTGGAATGTTGAAGGTCCAATGTTTCAAACCTTGCATGTGATGTTTATGGGGCAATACACAGAAATGTGGAATGCATTAGATTTGATTGCCGAAAGAATTCGGTCATTGGGGCATTACGCTCCGGGGTCATATGCAGAGTTCGTGAAATTAACTTCGATCAAAGAAACAAAATTGGTTCCCAAGGCAGAAAAGATGATTGAAGAACTCATTCAAGGAAACGAAGCGGTAATTAAAACAACTCGCTTAGTATTTGAGGCGGCCGAGTCTGCAAAAGATCAAACGACCATGGATGTTTTAACTCAACGTTTAGATATTCACGAAAAAACGGCGTGGATGTTGCGAAGTCTATTGAAAAAATAAATGATTAATATCCGTAAATCTGCCGAGCGCGGACAGGCTAATCACGGCTGGCTGCAATCGGCACACACTTTTTCATTCGGGCAATACCATGACCCTCAGTTTATGGGATTTTCGGTTTTGCGCGTGATTAACGAAGATCGCGTGGTGGCGGGCGCTGGTTTTCAAACTCATTCGCATCAAAATATGGAAATTATAACTTATGTCATTGAAGGTGCTCTTGAGCACAAAGACAGTTTAGGTAATATTGCCACGATGAGACCCGGCGATTTACAAAGAATGAGTGCGGGTACAGGTGTAACGCATTCTGAGTACAATCCTTTGAAAGACAAAGGGTGCCATTTCTTACAGATTTGGATTTTACCTGATAAAAATGGATATCCGCCTAGCTACCAACAGAAAAACTTTACTTCGAATTTGCAAAAAGAAGATGTGGTTTTAATTGCTTCGAATTCTGGCCGAGATTCTTCGGTCAGTTTAAATCAGGATGTCGATTTATATGCATTAAAGTCTGCCAAAGCCGGAGAAAGAATTTTAAACGTTGATGAGCTGCGATCATATTGGATTCAAGTTGTGAGCGGCATTTTAACTGTGAATGATCGCACGGTTGCGGCTGGTGATGCATTGCAAGCTCGAAATGAAACTCGCATACATTTAAAATGGTCAGCCAATTCAGAATTTCTTTTTTTTGATCTTCCATAGGGTGCCAGGCCCTATTTTGTTTAGCACTGCGGCGCCAATAAAAAAAGCCAGCTCTATAGGGCTGGCTTTTTTTATTCTTTTTAGTTATTTGTGACGCAGACCTTTACCAAACAAGGCCTGGCACTATTTTACTATTGAGACGTTTGGTCGAACCATTCAGTCATTACGTTAACTTTGCTGTAAACGCCGTATTTATTTGGACGAGCACAACCTTCACCCCAGCTTACGATTCCAACTAAAGTAAAATCGCCGCCAGTTTGTTGGTAGAAAAGTGGGCCGCCGCTGTCGCCTTGGCAAGAATCTTTTCCACCTTCTTTTAGACCAGCGCAGATCATGTGGTTCGTGATATCGCCGTTGTAAGCAGTTGCTGAGTTACACTCTTCTGTTGTTACCAATGGAATTTGAACTTTGTTTAAGATATTTGGTAAAGAAAAAGAACCTTCAGAAGTTGTTCCCCATCCAGAGGTCATTACGTTCATCGGAGAAGCTGCGATATCAATTTCAACACGGTTTAAATCAATCGTGCGGAATGATGAATCGCGATCCAATTGAATAAGTGCGTAGTCATAATCTAAAGTTGAGCGATTGTATTGCGGGTGAGCAATAATTTTTTTAGCTCTGAAAACTTCAGTGCCAGCTAAATTCTTTTGATCATGTAAGCCTAAAACGATTTTCATGTTCGCAGAACCTTGAACACAGTGAGCCGCAGTCGCAACCCAGTTTGGTTTAATCAAAGAACCACCGCAGAAATGGCTTCCGCTAGAACTTTGTAAAGAAACTTGAAATGGCAATTCACCTTTTTCTGCAGGTGTACCACCAACAATTTTTTGACCGAACTTAACATCGGCTTGTGCAAAAACTCCAAGTGCTAAAGCCATCATGGCTGCGATAATATTACGAGACATTCTATCCCCCTCTTTGAAAAGTTTATCTCTTTGTCTTTTGTTGACTATTTTATTACAGAGCAAAAAATGCAAATGATGAAGAACTGATCATTAATGTGTAAAATTCTCGACTTCAATCAAGTAGTGTTAAAGACTATTGTCGGGGTTTTAGCTATGAGTTTTAAGAAGTTTATTGATGACGCGTGGATGAAGCACGAAAAAAAAACGACTGAAGTCGTGGCGAGTTACAAGCAGGGTATTCAACTTTTGCAGTCGGAAGAAGATGTTTTGGCATTGGGAAGATTAGTTGCACACATTGCTACTGATCACAATTTTAGTTTTGCAAATTTGCGAAAAAGAAAACGCTGAATCTCTTGAGCACTTCTTCGCTCATGAATCTTCAGCGCTCACGTTTCGCCAAATGGGAAGACGATCTGATTATCAAAAACACTTAGAACAGATGCAGAGATACTTCAGTCAATGCCAAGAGTCTGACCAATCTTGGATACGCGAATTTTTAGAAAAAGCTAGTGCTAAGTATTAAAATTATCATGTTATTCTAAATTTGACTTAATAATCAACCCACTCGTTCATGAAAGAGTCCGAGTATTTTAAGTCACAGTTTCGCTATTTATGTCGCGGGCACGCAGAATCTTGAGCAAGGCGTTGAATTGGGCGAAACTAATTCTACTTCTAAAAGTGAGGTTTTAAATGCTTAAAAGTTTTGTGATAGTTTTGACGATGGCCATTGTTTTTTCGGGGTGTTCGTCTCATCCGGTATTGCCAGAGAAAAGCGATATTAAAGTTTCGCGCGATAACCCTTCAGATAAATGCAAAAATTTGGGTGCGATAGAAGGAAGATCAAGAAAAGTAAATGCAAAGCCCGAAGATGCTCTTGAAGATTTAAAAGAAGAAGCTATTCGCAAAGGCGCAGATTACGTGCGCATTGAAACAATGGGGGCCCAATCAACAACTATTCGGGGCACGGCTTATTTTTGTAACTAATTGAACTTCGTCCACTTTTAAATTGTGGAAAAAACAAATAGAAGAGTGTCTCATGCTGAGAATTGTCTTCAGGCCACGTGACACTTTTCGTTCTTTCTTCGGACCATCTACACTTTTAGATGCTTCCACACTGTTTCCATCATTATTAATTATTCATCTCCATCAATAACTTAACTCGTGCCAAGTAATGCAGGTCTTCACGTTGCAATTCTATAGCTGTGAATAAAACAGATTATGGAAAAACAAAACTTCATTTTCTAGAGGAGAATTTATGAAATCGAAAAATTTTTTTATCAAGCAATACTTGCTTTTGATTTCGCTGGTTGCAACCTTCGCTAGTTGTGCGAAAGAAAGCAATTCAACGGCAACGACTGCAACCACATCTACGCATGTTTACGGGTATATCAACGGATCATGCTATGACTACACATCTTCTGTTTATGTGGCTTCGAACTATTGCACTTCGACGACGACAACAACCACGACAACTGCGGGTTACACATATAGTAACGGAGTTTGTTATTCGACATCTACAGGGCAAGTGGTGGCAAGCTCATATTGCTCTTCTACGACAACGGCTTCGGGATACACCTACAGCAATGGTTATTGCTACTTAAGTTCAACAGGACAACAAGTTGCTGTTTCGTATTGTTCAGGTTCAACTTCAGCAACTGGCAATCAATGTTACGGAACTTATGGGTATGTCTATAATGGATATATACAATATGTAACCTGTGCTGGTACCAACTGCAGAGGGTATAATTTGATTCAAGTTAGTTCCGGAACTGTAGTTTCGTGTCAGTAATTGAGCGGTGACCGAGAATGCCGTCACTTTTGTCTCACTTTTAGACAGTTCATAGGTTTCTAAGCGATTCAGTACACTTAGGCTGGCTTAAGAATTGTAATGAGACCAATCCGTTAAGGAGTGGGCTAGTTATGTGGAACGTTGATTCATTATGCTGTACGTGGGTAAGACTGGCTCTCGCTTTAACTTTAATGACTGAAGTAAGTTATGGTTCTATGGTGTCGATGATTCCCCCAAAGGCCCCTCGGCAGCAAATACAGTCTGTTTCTCAAGCGAATTATGTACCTTCGGTTGCTCGTGCGGTTCAGCCGAATCTTCCAGTTATTACAATAAAAAGTTATCGAGAATGGAAGCAAGCTAAGATCAATGAAGCAGAAGCTCGTCTTAAAAACTTGAAAGAAGATGTTTTACGTTCAAAAGGGCTTAGCCTAAATGCGACTGAGGCCGGATTAAGCACAAGTCTTCAAAGAATGCTGGATAACGAAGAGCTTCAATTTGCGATGGCTCAAGATTTAACCATTACGGATTACTTTATTGGCTACTTAGCAAGGCAGAAGTCTCTTCAGCAGGCCATAAAAGAAGTTTCTGGTAAACTTTCTCCAGAAGAGGTGGCTGAGCTGATGACTGCCTATGCTGATAACTTTTTTGCCTCAAAACCCGCTTCTAATGCTCAACCTCCTCGAGCGGACTCAGGTCTGTAGTTTAAAAATTAGCCTCCCGCATCATCGCCTCTGAAAACAAAGTTTAATGCTCGACCTTGACATCGTTTCAAGGCATTCCATATTACCTAGGCATAAACAATTTATTAACTCGAGTTTTCATTCGGGAACTCGTTCATTTTAGGGGGTCATTTTTATGGCAAAAGAATTAGGCGTTCGTCCTTTGCACGATAGAATTTTAGTTCGTCGCATGGCTGAAGAAGAAAGAACTACTGGTGGCTTATACATTCCAGATACAGCAAAAGAAAAACCACAACGCGGAGAAATCGTTGCCACTGGAAAAGGTCGCGTAACTGAAGACGGAAAAGTTCTTCCGCTTGAAGTTAAATCTGGCGATAAAGTTTTATTTTCTAAATATGCTGGCACTGAAATCAAATTTTCTGGCGAAGAATTTTTGATGATGCGTGAAGAAGATATCTTAGGAATCATTCAGTAATTTTTTTGTGCAGCAAGCACGCAAATATTTAATTTAAAAATTCTATACAAGGAGAATTTCAATGAGCAAAATTTTAACTTTCTCAGAAGACGCTAGAACACACATCTTGAAAGGTGTGAACACTTTAGCGAACGCAGTAAAAGTAACACTTGGACCTAAAGGTCGTAACGTTGTTATCGACAAATCTTTCGGTTCACCATTAATCACTAAAGACGGTGTAACTGTTGCTAAAGAAATCGAATTAGAAAATAAATTCGAAAACATGGGCGCGCAAATGGTTAAAGAAGTTGCTTCTAAAACTAATGACGAAGCCGGTGACGGAACAACTACAGCTACCGTATTAGCGCAAGCGATCTACCGTGAAGGTGCTAAACTTGTAACTGCTGGTCACAACCCAATGTCAATCAAACGTGGTATCGACAAAGCTGTTGCGGTTATTACTGAAGAACTAAAAAACATGGCTAAACCAGTTAAAGGTTCTAACGAAGTTGCACAAGTTGGTGCGATCTCTGCAAATAACGATAAAGAAATCGGTGAAATGTTAGCTCACGCTATGGATAAAGTAGGTCGTGAAGGCGTTATCACTATTGAAGATTCTAAAACAGCTAAAACAGAAGTTACAGTTGTTGAAGGTATGCAATTTGACCGTGGTTACTTGTCTCCGTACTTCGTAACTAACGCAGAAAAAATGGAAGCCGCTTTAGAAAACGCTTACGTTTTAGTTTACGACAAAAAAATCTCTTCTATGAAAGACATGATCGGTGTTCTTGAAGCAGTAGCTAAACAAGGTCGTCCGTTGTTAATTATCGCTGAAGATGTTGACGGTGAAGCATTAGCAACTCTAGTTGTTAATAAATTACGTGGAACTTTACACGTATGTGCAGTTAAAGCTCCGGGCTTTGGCGATCGTCGTAAAGCGATGCTAGAAGATATCGCTGCATTGACTGGCGCTTCAGTTATCTCTGAAGATCTAGGCATGAAACTTGAGCAAGCTAATGCAACTCACTTGGGTGTTGCTAAGCGCGTAGTTGTTGATAAAGACAACACAACAATCATTGATGGCGCTGGTAAAAAAGCTGAAATCAATGCTCGTATTGCTCAAATCAAAGGTCAAATTGAAGAAACAACTTCTGATTACGATAAAGAAAAATTGAAAGAGCGTTTAGCTAAATTAGCTGGTGGCGTTGCTGTTATCCACGTTGGTGCTCCTTCTGAAGTTGAAATGAAAGAGAAAAAAGCTCGTGTTGAAGATGCATTAAATGCAACTCGCGCGGCTGTTGAAGAAGGTTTCGTAGCTGGTGGCGGAACTGCATTGCTACGTGCTTCTCAAAAAATCGATAAAACAAAATTTCAAGAAGAAGAACTTTTCGGTGCGAAAATTATCAAACGTGCTTGTGAAGAGCCTATTCGTCAAATCGCGGCTAATGCTGGTCTTGATGGCGCGATCGTTGTAAACAACATCTTGCAAGATAAGACTGCTAGCTTTGGTTACAATGCTTATTCAGATGAATACACAGATCTTTTAAAAGATGGCGTTATCGATCCAGTTAAAGTTGTTCGTTGTGCATTAACAAACGCAGCATCTGTTTCATCTTTGATGTTAACAACTGAAACTATGATTGCTGAAGCTCCTAAGAAAGATGCTCCTGCTGGTGGCGGAATGCCAGGTGGCATGGGCGGTATGGGTGGCATGGAAGGTATGATGTAATTTCCTTTTTAGGAAATACTTCGACTTCTAGTTTAACTAGATTCGCAAAAGCCCCAAGTGATGAACTTGGGGCTTTTTTTAATCGAAAATGTCGGCAATAAAATCGGCAAGTTTCAAGGCTGAGTGAATGTTTCCTGCATAGTAATGAGATTTGTAATATCCAGGTCCACTAGGAATATAGACATCGACAGATTGATAAACAATCTCTGGTCGCTTTGCCGTATGAGTTTTAGGAAAATGTTTCTTTAAATAATCTAGCTCATATGCATCCATAAAAATAACAAAACAATCCTTGCAGGCAGATGCAGTAATTGGTGCGGGACAATTATCGTTAAACTCTCCTGAAATCATAATTTTATTACAATGACAGCAGGTCATCGCAGCATCCGGAGTTGCTGACGTAATAATTTTTCCGACCACAAAGCTTTCGGTAATTTGATGAAGCAAGCCATTTCCGACAAGAATACCGTGACAGCCTTCGCAACTTAGAATGTATCCATTTTTAATATTTATTTTTATCAAAAAATGGTCACAGCGCGGACAAACTAAATCTTTATTCATTCGATTTATCAGTATCTTTAGAAATTCGATCTCCGGTGACCGTTCCTTCTGGATTGATTACAGGTTTTGGATACGCGATGAAATCTGCGGGGATAATTTTTGCGCCAACTTCGATGACACCTGTTTCTTTTTCGAAAATAATTTGTCCGAAACTTAAATAAGATTCAACTTTTGAAATTTGAACTTTTCCTAATATTTCTTTTTCAACTCCAACTAAAGTTTTTAGCTTTGGATGGCGATTTAATTTTAATATTTGTGCAAGGGCGATTTCTTGTCCGACTTTGACTCCGTTTTTTTCGCCAATGTTCAGTGTTACTTCAAGACCGCGGCGACTTAAAACAGACCCTTGATAAGGCAATTTATTTTTTAATCGGTGATAAAGAGTGACAAACTCTTCACGAATTTTTGCAACTTCAAATGTATTCATATCTTGAAAATCTTCTTCAAGAAGTATGATTCCCTGGTCTTGTGTGAATAGTTTAAGCCGAGCCGTTAAACCATGAGGCCCTTTGGTAATAATCGCAGTAAGTAAGCCTTGAGTTTTTGTTTTATCTAAAATGTCTAAAACTTCTTTCGGCTTAGTATCGAAAGTTTCTACAAAAATCTTTTTAGTGGTTTCGGGAAACTCTGAATAGCCCCAAACTTTATCGCTTTGTAGCAGATCGATTAGAAGCTTTTGAATCGGAGCCGAATAAACACCGTTAACATTGTCGTAAACAGGAGCAAGAGTAACAGTTTTTATTGAAATTTTTTGATCGATTTGACTGACATATTTAACCGGGAATGGCTTTTTGTTTTTTGCTGAACTGATTTCAGATTCTGTCCAGCCCTGTAAACCAATAGATAAAATAAAAAAAACACTTAAAATATTGATTAAACGCATACTTTTATTGTGAACGTAATTAGCTTTAGCCGCAATGAGACTAGACTTCATAAGCTAGACCTAAAACCTGTCTGAGGGCCAGTTCGTAAAAATGAAGTAGGGGTTTATGAAATTGTTTGTAAAATAAAGACATGAAAGCACGTTGTCTTATTGTCGAAGATGCTCCTTTTTTACGAGAGGTCTATCGCTTTAGTTTAAAAAATGAAGATGTTGAAATAGTTGATGAAGCTATCGATGGAATGGATGCGATGGTTAAATTAAATCAACATAAGCCTGATATTGTTATTTTAGATTTAGTTCTTCCGCTAAAAAATGGAATTGATATCTTAAAAGAAATGGGTCGTATTTCTTCTGGCTCGAAATGTATTGTGATTTCTTCTTTAGAAGATCCTGAAATCATAGAGAAAGCACTAGCGTTGGGTGCGATAAAGTATTTAACGAAGCCTTTTACGAAAGCTCAATTGTTAGATGCGGTACATATGGTAACAAAAAAATATAGCGCAGCGATAGGAGGATAAATTTAATGGACGAAATAAAATTTGTCTTAAAATGCTTCTTTTTTACTTGTCTTGTTTTTGCCTTGTCTCAATATGAAACCGAAAGCGGAAGAACCATCGAAGCCCATATTCATGGGTACTTGGTAGGCTCTTCGACGGCTAAGTTCGTTAATGAAAGTGCTCGTGGAGGCGTTAGCTTAGCTAAAAATGTTTCGAAAGAAATTTCTCAATTTTTAGGACTAAAAAAAGAAGAGCGTCAATTCAAGCTAAGACCAATTCATTCGGCAGTGATACGTAAGACAGAAAAGACATATATTGATCACGATGCTTTAGAGAATGAATTCGATCAACGCGTTTCAAAAAGTGGCGTTAAAAAAGAAAAGGTCGATAACTTAGAAGATAT
>JACCDQ011964824.1_pt1 | contig 47734 bp, 59 predicted proteins | sample 7446031 | NCBI WGS metagenome assembly JACCDQ01 (sample SAMN15323442, study PRJNA562643) | freshwater metagenome | isolation source: river surface water | place: USA:Blue River Watershed | collected 2017-08-17
CCAGCCACTGAGCTAGGCCGGTAAAGTTGGCCTGTATATTTTGAGTAAATTCAGTACTATAGTTATCCGTAGTAGCTGGTTTTAAATGGTTAAAGGCCATTATTATTCCTTATAGTGAATCTAAACTAGCTTTAGCGGTTTCCTTAATAGACAGGACCTCAGCTATGGTTGTAGCGGCTGCTACGTCAATTTTGGCTTTTCTACGGGTCGCTTCTATAGTCGGCCCAATTACAGAATTCCAGTAATTGGAAACTGCTATAACGTAACTAGCTGTGTCGTGCAACGACTGGCCTGTTGCGCTTGCTTCTGCTTGCAAATATGGACCTACAATATTATTATCTGCTAAGTAGGCCTTACATTCCTCCAGTTTAGTAATGTATACAGCTTGCTGCCCCGGTACTTCAGTAATAAACCTTAAGCGAGTACTTCCAGCGATATTATCTAAATAATTAAGGGCTATAGCTTTCTCTTGTTCTAGTGAAAGAATATGCACCCAGCTAGACTTATTAAAGTCCCATGTATGTTCGGGTTTAGAAGGTGGACCACTTACATGTAGGAACTCCGAACCTTTGGGTACTAAGCCTAGATAGTTACCACTTGCGTCTACACCATGAACAGCCTCAGAGTCGTTACTAATAACTGTAGAGTACTCTCCAGTATTAGGGTCTTTTACTATATATTCACTCATTAGTATCCTCTAACTACCCAGGAAAATGGCCCGCCTACATCAGTGCCTGATAGATTATATAGTTTTACAGTAAATCCTGTAGGATTAGCTCCTCCAGAGTATACTACCACAGGTATTAAAGGAGTACTACCACCAGGCTGTACAATTGGCGTATCAGCAGAAATAAACGGGTAAGCAAAGGTTACGGCGGTTCCGCCAATAGATGCCGTCCCTACGCCAGAGTCATTACGTTGCTTTATAGCTAACTTAACATTTAATCCTGTCAACTGTATTAAGTTATCCCCTGCGGTAGACGTAAAATTAACTTGTATTCTAACGTACCTAACGGAACTAGAAGGTAGCAGTATGGAAGTTTGGCCAGCGGGTGCCACTACCCAAGAGTCCCCAATATTTAGTTTATAAGATACCGTAATTGTATGGGACACAGTACCTATAATATTAAGATGTGAAATGGAAGTAGTTAGTACTGTTGAAGGTAGTACTACTCCATAATCCAGCACTTCTTCATACGCTCCTGTAGTACTACTAGGGTACGTATACAGTACATTACCAAATCCGGCTACAGTAGTTTTAGCGTTAGTAGTGTAGTGACTAGACCACGTTTCAGTAGTTAATACTGGTCCAAGTACTTTTCCTTGATCTGAGTAGAAATTCGTCAGTCTAGAAGAAGGGTTTAGTACCTGTGGATACCCTGTGTACGTTCCGTCTAAACTACTATAGTAGTCGTTTTCTAATATATAATCAGGAGGTTGGTTGACGGTTGCTATAAGGGATAGGTTAGTACCGTAATTACCTGCTGAATCTATAGCAGTAATCCAGTAAGTAAACTCTCCGGACAACTGTTCGAATACGCTACTAAAGGTACTATTGGCATTGGAACCTACAAGGACACTAGTGGCGTAGACGTCACCTTTACGTACCTCATACTGGTCTATAGGCAGCTGAGTTGTAGTAACAGTAGGGGCGTCCCAATATAGTAGTACATTGTTATCAACTATATCTGCATGTACATTAGCTACTGTTGATGGGGCATTAATCGTTACAGTTACACTGGACGGAGTACTGTAGTTCCCTAGAGAGTCTTTAGCTGCTACCCACCATACCCTACTACCTAAATACTTAGCAGGGGTTTGGAACGTGGTTGATAATATACTACCAGTAGTTGTACCGGGTATACCTATCGTAGTAGCTTCTGCCCAGGTTTGTCCAACGTTACTATACCTTACTTCATACGTTTCTATAGTAAAGTCTGTTACTGAGATTGTCCAGTCTAGCTTTATATTCGTACCTACTATACTGCCATTGATAGCAGAGTACCCGGGGGCACTAATCGTTACAGAAGCATTTACTGGTACCGTACTGTTACTATATATATCAGTAACCACTACCCACACTGTATACACTCCCGGGGTAGTAATACTCCAATCGTACGAACTATTACTGCTTGTAGCGATGAAAGTACCTGCCTCCCATGTACTGCCATACCTAAACTCATAAGAGCTAGCTGTACTAGATAAAGTAGATATTACAATCAATCTTACTTTATCTGTATTAACGACAGAACTTAGACTAACAGTTGCTGCTACTAATCGAGTACTTTCTGCTAATACTATATTTCTATCGTTAATAGTTACTGACATTACACTAGTACCTCTATATCAATTGTTCCTTTTGACCAGTTTGGGCTCAAGGATATAACTTGCCCGGTTTTACCAGAGCTTAGCCCATACCTAGTATTTTTAATGTTTACTTGTTGTCCTAGTTTTAATGACAACATTTTGGAAGTGCATGTTAGACTATATGTATACCTAGGAGCTAGCGAATTAGACAGCAGCCTGGTAGCTTCGACGTCTGCAGCATTCTTAGTTATAAGCAACGTATCCTTCTGTACAGGTACTAAAGATATTCCATACGTTGTTGCTGTGGTAGGGGAAGTTACAGTACTAGAGTACCATTCCTCTGCCATCATATCTTTATGCTCAGTAGGGATATTTGTAATTAACGCGGGCTGTTTCGTCCAATTTTTACAATAGCCTAGCTTAACTGATGCTAACACAGGGGCCTTATTACTAATGTGTAGACTACCCAGTATAGTATCACTTTCTGTTATATACACTAGCGGATCAGCTGTTGGTACCCCTACCCGTAGTACTTGGAGCTTGCCTAGCCGATTGACATACATCTGTGCACCTATACTGCTAAGAAGGCTCTGGCAGATTTGAAGTATATTACCTCTATCTTGCATATATATGCCTATAGGAGGATTTGCTACTGTCGCTACGCTATATAAGTTAGTTGTGTCTAAATCTGCTAGATCCAGTTTATTGATGCCGTATTGTGTAACAATAGTGGCAATCGTATTAACTAGGCCGTTCGTGTACTGGCTAGTTAGAAAGGCTGCCGTCCCGTTTGGAATACTTACACTAGATATCGTACCTTGTACACTAGCGGTCAACGTGCCCACTAGAGGCTTATCAAGTTTGAATGTGCTGTTAGACAGGTTAACCTGAGCACCAGTTGCGGAGTACGGTACGGTTGCTGCAGCCGTGATTGAGTACGGTAGCGCGAAGGCGCCCGAATTTACTTGGGCGCCCCAAACATATATACCTTTAGTCACATCACCAGTATACTGTGGCAGAGCATAAGACGGGATACTGGGGGTAGCAGAGTTGCACGGACCTACTACGATCATCAGATTTCCTGATGTATGTGTAGCAGTAGCAGACACCCTGAACCACTCATTTCCTACCGGAACAATAGTGTAGGTAGTGCCTACTGGACTACCTGTGCTAGCCGTCTGTACTAACGTACCATTAGTAATATCTACAATTACTGTGAATCGTTTTGTTTGTGTATCTGTACCTATCTGTACGTAAGCCCAATTTCTTTCTGCGGCCTTGAAATAGCACGAAACTGTATAAGTACCAGATACTTGACTGAATGTTTTATACCTGTAGTGCTCTGCAGTAGTGGTAGTCTCTACTAATCTGTCGGCTGTAGTGTTCCCATCTGGAGCTAGTATAGCGTTATCGGTAACTGTAGTAGTGGAGTCATGGGACCATGAACCTTGGCTAAACTGTTCAGAATATGTAATAATATTCTCTTTAACCTTGTACACGGGAACTCCATTATCTCGTAGTTCTATAAGCCTTTCTGACTGCCCTGTTCCGAATGAGTACTCTAGTTGGGACGGATCAATTAGGATTGGAGATATATTAAATACTTCACCAAATACTAGAGGCATTACAGTATCTTGTACTGACTGAGCTTGCTGCTCTGTTGCCCAGGTTCCGTATGCTCCTAAAGTTGTTTCAGTAATTGGGACATTAAGCCGTTGTAGCTTGTCAGCCAGCTTAATATTTAGGACGTCTCTATCACTAGAGTCTATATCTAGAACTACTCCATCAAAGACTTTAAGAAAGTCCGTATGTACCTGTACTACATCTGTACATATCCAGCTAGGGTCCCCTAAATAAATTTGTATCGGCTTATTAACCCATACAAACTTGGAACTATCTAGCCAGTCATCGTATACACCGTTAGTATTATCTAGCTGTACATCTCCTATAGACATACTAATACTGTCATCTAGGGACATACTTTCGGTAATATTAGGAGTACCGATAACAATAGGAAGATAGCTCGTTTGACCATTGGCAGTCAAATACCCCATATTAGATAAATATAGGGTAGTGCTCTGTACTTCTGTAATGTCGTACACAGTTACTTCAATTAATACCCCCCTGATTGCGGAAGGATCTTCTAGCCAAGACTGAGAATACGCCATTTATAAATACTCGCATAATTTTATCATTCTTGCTATTATACTATAATAGGGCAGGTAGGTCAAGCTAGTTTTTTATGAGCATAAAAAAGCCTACTCTTTTGGAGTAGGCTTTTAATTATACGATAGCTACTGTTTGGCGTGTAGCCCAGATAGAGGCTTTAGAGGCTTCTTCTGTAGCAGTTGCTACTGTTGTTGCGTTACGACTATTAGCATCATAATTAGCTGTAATAATGTGTCCGGTCTGTTCTTGTTGTTCTTTTCTGAGTTGCGCTAGTTCCTGCTTTAGTGCAATTATCTCTCTTGTCATGTTGCCAACAGCGCTAGCTACAGAGCTACCGCCACCATTAAACATACCAAAGGTTTCTTGCGCGGTGTACACTCTACCCGGAGTGGTGAAGTCTACAAGCTCAGGACCTAGTTCTCCTACTATGTGCGTACCTTTAGGCGCTAGGCCTCCTGTAGCGTATCCACTATATCCATCACTATCACTGTTATAGCTACTATAGTTATAACTATAAGTGTACGGAGTTGTATAACTAGATTGATACGTTGATGCGGTAGGCTCTGTTACTTGAGCTACAGTTTCTGCGGCAGCTGTCACTAAAGCATTAGTAGTCGTAGTTAGACTGGTTAAGCTAGTAGCCAGTGAATCCACCGAAGCTGTAAGCCCAACTGTACTATCCGATAGCTTCAGCCCAGTTGTAGTGGCATCACTACTGGTAAACATGCTTGTTATACCACTAATAAAATTGGTGGCAAACTCAGTGAAACTAGTAGCTCCAGAGGCCTGGTTATCGTAAGAGCCTAACTCAGTATACCCGGTAAGTTTATATATGTCAGACTGAGCAATCGGTTGCCCACTTGCGTCAAACGTACCAGAGAAATTACCCGCTGCTATCAACTCCTGCTTAGCGTACTCAGTAGGATCCAAAGCTTTTACTATACTACCGATAGTAGTGTAGCTTAAGGCTTTCAGTATCAGACCTGAGATTGCGCTAGATATAGGGCTATCTTTCATATACTGACTCTTATCGTAGTCAGATAGCTTACTCCATGCACTTTCTTCGGTAGTTCCTCCAGTGATACTAGATGAATACCCAAGGTCGGAAGCGTAGGACTCTCTAGACATAGACACCGACTGCATTGCAGTTGCGACTGCTGCGGCTATTGTTTCTGAGTTACCTGTAGCTATAGCGTCAGTTAGCGCAGTTGAGCTAGTTACTAGAGCTGCTTCAATAGCTGCCTTGGTAGCCTCTTCCGCCAGTTTAGCGTCGTACGCTGCTTTGTCGGCGGTTGCTACGCCTAGTGCGGTCGCTACTCTTTCGGTCGCTAGTACCACTGCCTCTACTGCACTGGTTGTGTCTTCGATAGCGCTTGTGACGTTATCTAAAGCATCTAGCTGGGACTGAAGTAACGTTGACTGTGCTGTTAGTTCATCTAAGGTTGTTTGAGCTGTTGACTTCTGTAGCTTCAGCGAAGTTGCCGTGCCACTCAAGGCATCCTGTACTACGTTAAAGTCAGTTGTATACTGTGAAGAGCTTGCGTTATATAATCTTGAGGCGTCTAGGAAAGCAGTTGCTGACGTTTGAATCTGACTTAGAGCAGCGTCTCTTAGCTTCTGCTCTTCCGGAGTGGTAGCTGTACCGGTAGCAGTAGCTAATACGTCGTAGAACTGTCTTGAGGCTTCTGCGTACTTGTCTTGTGGGTTAAGTATCGACTGAGCACCTAATAGCAGACTGTCTTTAAAGTTTTCTAGGCTAGTTATAAATCCTTCCATCGTAGAGATAGAAGTCTTCAGTACGTTAATTTGATCGTCAGAGGTTTTCTTTGTAATCTGTAGGTTTTTCTTACGAATAGCGGCTAACTTAGCCTCTGCATCTTGTAGGTCCTCTAGCGCGTATACATATTCCTGCATAGACTTAAGAGTAGGATCGATACTGTTTAGTGTAGTCGCTCTCTTTAGGTCCCTTGAGGCTTCCGCTGCAGCTTCTGCTACAGCACCGGCATTACTTAAGGTATTAGCTATAAGATCGTAGGCTTGTACTTGTAAACTATCAAAAGAGTCTTGCATCTTTTGAAGTGCACTAGTCATGCTTTCAAAGGCAGGCACTAGTTTTACTAAGGAGGCGTAGAGTTCTTCAGTAGGGTCTATAGATCCAATCAGTTCTTTAAGCTGAGCATTAGTCGATACACCTGCAATACCTAAGTAAGCTAATTGTGTGGACATATTAGCAAACGAAGTAATGGCTTTCTCGGAATCTGAGAATAGAGCATCGTAGTACGCCTGAATTGCAGATGCAAATTCGTCAGCAGTACCTCCGAAGTTTTCTATTATTTGCTGCTGTTTAGCTATCTTTTCTTGTACAGTTAGAAGCCCTGTAATAGAGTCCCCTACCATATTAAGACCGTAAGTAACTGTTTCACTATCCTTGATAATACGCGTAGCTGTTTGGAAGGACTCTTCTCCAACCTTAGTATACGCAGTAATAAAAGGGTAGGCTTGTTCGGCTATTTTATTTAACTGCACTGATACTTCAGCGGATAACTTTTGTGCAAACTCAGTTCCTGTTAGTCCTGCGTTAGAAACGTTAAGCTCAATACTAGTTGTATCTAGTATGCTTTGAATTTCAGTTCTGCTTCTTCCTAGCTCTCCGGCGGTATCTAGTAAAACCTCGTTGAAGTTTGTAAATATACCTTGCAGCCCTTTAGTGATTGCATTATCTAGCTTAGTTAGAACGGTAGTATTACTACTAGACCCGGAGCTGAACCAGCCTCCAGAAGTTTCAGTACGAATATTGGTGTACCCTTCAATCCTACTAGCATCTTGAGCTAATGAGGAAGATGTACCAGAACCTCTAATACCTGATCCTGTAATGGATTGGCTAGTATTTCCACCAAATATATTACCTAGTAAGTTGTCTAGTACTCCGATACCTGTATTAAAGGCTTTAAAATCTCCTACGGCAGCCCCGAACGGATTACCTGTACCGAGTGAACCAGCTGCTCCAAGAGCTTTGGCAGTGTTATACGTGTTGTCCTGAATCCCTCTTAAGTGCTTCAATAAAGAGCTACTAGAAGAACCCATAGTACCGAAGAATACATGGGAAAGATTTTCAATGGAGTCGGTTATCGATTTTGCTTGCGCTTTAGGGTCCCCGAGCACGCCTCCGGCACGTGTGCCGATAGTTTGCCCATCTGCCCCTACAAGTTGGCCGGTACCTGCCATAGTTCCTTGGTCTATGGGAGTAGGTCCAGATATACTCTCACCTGTTAAGCTAGAGATAAATGAAGCCATAGCAATCATTCTAGGAATAGCTGTCCAGGGGTCTCCACCAACACCTTGCTTAACTACTGCAGCAATACCGTCTACTACAGTACCATCTTTAACCTTATCCATGAAGGCAGTAATACCTTCTTTGGCCTTCTGCATATTCTGTTCAGTAAACACGCTTTCTTTGGCCTGTAGAGATAGCTTCTCAAGCTGTGCGCCTCGCTCTATAGCAGCAGCGGCCTTACCTGCTGTAGTACGTTCTCCTAGAGACTTCTTAGAAGCTGCCGCTAGTGCTGCTATATCTTTTAGTTCTGCTTGAGTATGTTTCTTACGAAGTTTTTCTAGATCTTCCCCTGACTTACCTTGTTCCGCTTTAGCACGTAGTTCGGCATTCTGAGAAAGCTTAAGCATAGCTTCACCAGCTTTGCCAATGTTCTCTCCTACCTCACCGAATAGACTTGCTAGACTAGCCGTAACGTCTACTAGAGTGTTCATCTGCTCTGTTTGGCGGGCTAGTAGCTGGTTATACTGTGTGGTTTTGTCAGTAATTTCCACTCTTTTACTAAGCACTAAGGCTAAGGAGGTTAGTTCTCGTTTAGTACTTTCCTCTATAGCCATCTTCTGGTTTAGCAGCCCGACAATTATTTTGTCAATCTCTTGGTACTCGGCACTAGTTTCGTCGAAGCCCCCTAGATTCAGTGATTGTGTATCTATCTTTTGTTGTATTGCACCTACTTCTTTAGAACTAGATCCCTCTATCTCCTGAGATTTACTTCTTGCATCTTCTCTTAGTTTCTCAATATCGTAAATATTCTTTTGCTTTAGGTACTCTTCTTCAGTTGTAGCAAGTACCAACTTTCTATAGTCTAGGTCAGAAGAAGCGATTTCTCTCCGGTCTGAGGCGATACTCGCCTCTAGTTGAGACGCTTTGATACTTCTGTTTAAAAGGTCTACGCGGATTTCTTCTGCTTTGGCAATACTTTCAATCTGGTTCCGTAATTGGCCAGTAGCTAACCCTTTTTTCAGGTTTGCCTCTGTTTCGCCTTTAGCTTTTTTCTTCTCATCAATATCTGCTTGAGTTTTAGCTGCATCTGCAGAGTTTTGGTTGGCCTTAAGTAGACCTAACTTATTAATATCAGTGTCAATATTATATAACTTAAGGGCTGCTTCTGCTATAGCTAACTTTTCAGCTTTTTCATGTTTTAGGTTAAGTAGGCTCATAGACCCTACACCTGCGGCAGCTTCCGCTAAAGCTAGCCTTTCTTGATCTAGTCTCATGCCTTCTATATCTGTGGCTTGTTTTTCTGCTTTATTTTTTCTATCGAGCATATTGCTCTCGATCTTAGCTTTAATATCGGAAGCCTTCATACTAGCATTAACGCCTGCAAGGGCTGCTGAAGCTTCCTCGGCTCGTTTCAGGTATTCATATACTTCTTTAGCACCTGCCACGCCATTTGCCATATCTAAGGATACCGCTGCTGTGGCTCCTTGCTTTATAGGGTTATCCTCTAGTGCCTCTTTACGATATGTTAGGGTTTTTTCTCTTTCTGAGAAGCGTCGTATTTCGGACGCATCCATGTTATCTGGATTAATCCTAGATTTCTCTTCTGCAAGCCTAGATAATTCTAGTTCTACAGCGACCCTTTCATTAGCCTTAATTAAATCCAACTGAACCTTAATGGACGAAGCTTGCGCTGCAAGCGCCTGCTTTTCGTACTGGTTACGAAGCTCAATACCTGCCTTAGTATCCCCTAGCATTCCAGCTATAGTAGAACCCACTGTAGCACCTGCTTTAGTCCATGATTCGTTAAGTTTAGTAGTTACTATCTGTGCAGATAAAAGTGCCTGTTCCTGTACTGCTTTAGTAAATACTTCCTTTAATCTGGAGGTACTAGTACTAATATTAGCATCTACGTCTACTTGTATAGCTTGGCGACTCTTAATGGCCTTGGCAATATCTTTGTCTATGCCTTTGATAAATTCTTCTTTACCTTCTTTATTGGCGGAAGACTTAGTATTTTTTATATACTCGGCCTTCTTTTTTTCTAAAGCTTCGATCTCGTCGCCTAATTTACTTATCTCTAGTACACTACGTGCTTGCTCTTCGTTTAGGCTAGTTAACTGACCCCCAAACTGTAGTATGCTTCTGGCAGCACTCTCTGGAAATAAAACTAACTTCTTAGGATCGTTGGCAATATCTTGCATCGCCTGTAGCGCTTGAGCAGGGTCTTCCAATGCTACCGCCAACTTCTGGGCGTCTATCAACATCACTTCCCCTAGTTGAGATAGTGGACTAGTATCTTTTGTGCTATTTATGAAGTTCTGGAATGTTTTGTAGCTTTCAGCGTATGCAGCTTTTAGTTCAGTGCCTTTAGCAGCAGTATTACCAGCTTCTCTTGCTACAGTTTGCAATGCAGGGACTAGTTGTAATATTGCGGATTTACCTTTATCAGACATGTCACTAAGAGCGTTCTCTACATCCTTTGAGCTCTTGATTGATTTACCTAGGATATTTGAAACTACTGCTTTGGCTTTTTCAGCTGTAGGGCCTTTTTCTAATACAGAAAATGCCTGAATTACTGAAGTACCTAAATTTTCATTAAGTTTAGATTGAACATCTCCGCCCCATAACTTACTGATAAAATTTGTGGCCTTATTAAGTGGACTACCATCAATCTTTGCTAACTCTGTATTAGACTTTGCTACCGCTGTGGCTAATGATCCTACTAAATCGTTTAGTGCGGTTGCACGAGCTTGAATGGACTCTACTGATAGCTGCCCAAGAAAGTCTTTATTTGATATAACATCTAAGGTTTTAGATACATTTTCTCCCGATTGCTTTAGTGTATCTAACGCAGTTGCTGTAGCTTCTGCCTCTTTTGCAGTTTTTGTAAAGTACCCAAATAACGCAGTTCCACCAGCAATTACTAAACCAGCAATTTGAAACCACGCACCAAAGGCGCCTAAAAATGTGGATACTGCCGAGGTAGCTATGGATAAGCTACCTTTAACTAGTGTCATGCCTTTGGAGAACTTATTCGCATCTGTTTTTGCTAGCTCTTCCCGTAGAGTCTTGAATGCGAAAGTGGGCCCCATTACTGCTGCGTTATTACTAGCATTAGACAGTATATCCCTCTGTATAGCCTGTCTAGTAAGTTTGGCTGCCTCTATCTCTTTTTGATTTCTGTGTGAAAGTCTAGTTGTTTCAGATTTTTCATTAGCTTCCGCAGCGTCATCTCCTGCCTTTTTCATGGCAGAATTAATAGCCTCTATCCCTTCTAGCCTTTTACTAATCTTTATAGCCTGTGCTTTTTCCTCTACACTACTAGTATCAGCTGCTAATTTTTGATGTGCCAGTTTAATTCTAGACATATCCTCAGCAGTTAGATCAAAGGGGCTTTTACGCAATAGATCTCTAGTGCCTGCCCCTGCAGCTTTATCAATTATACTTCTATTAAACTCTTTGTGCAGAGTCCCTATTTTCTTAAAAGTAGTCTCTGATCTACGAAAGTCTCTCTCAGCTTTTTCTGCCGCAATAGTATCTGAGCGTACGGAAGCCTCTAACTGGTCTTCTAGTTGCCTAGCTACCCTGGCACGTGTTTCATCCGCCATACGCTTAGCGTTTTCTCTAAACATACCTATGGCTGGAATGGCTTGTTTCAGAAGCACTGAGGCTACTAACCCCATAGCTGTAGCAAGGCCTGCTGGACTTGCTGATAAAGCCGAGGTAACAGGACCAAGAAATTTATTTACGAATTCTAGACCAGTTTGGGTCAGGTTACTAAGACTTGCCGATAGTTTACTATAAGGATTCGAATCCAGGTTAATACTACCGAACTTGCGCTCACCTTCTTCGAGTACAGCATTAGCAAATGCTTGCTTCTTCTCGAAATCGGTTAAGCTGGCAGCGGTTTTACCAATTTGACGGGCGTACTCCTGCTGTGCCGGAATGACACGGGTCATAATACCTAGTTCGTCTAGTAGTTCAGGCTGAGTTTTAGCAATACCTTTAGTTAGACGGTCCATAGAATCGGACATGTCTCTACCAAGAGCTAAGGAGGCTTTCTGGGCTACCTTAGTCATTCTGATGATAGCGTCATTAGTCATACCAGCACTGCTAGCCATAGCAGTAGAGGACATGGCATCCCGTAGAGAAATAGCTCCATCGGCTGCCGCAACCATTTGCTTAGCAACACTACCAAGGTTACGACCTGTAGCAGCGCCAATCTGATCTAAACCTCTAACAAGGTTGGACGTATCCATTGCCTTGCTAAGCATATTGAACGCGGCGGAGGCCGCAAACAGGTTGGCTGCAAAAGTAGCATAGACGTGAACAAGCCCGCCAAGACCAGTAGCTTGACGTGCGAAATCGCTAGTAGCCGATCCAGTTCCAGGACCTACTGCGCGCTGTGTATTATAGCCTCTATTTTCTTCTTTAGCTTGCTCGTAGCTTGCTTTAGGTACGGACGCTTGACGTGCGGCTCTAGAGCCGGCAGTACCTTGAGCCATCTTAGCGGAGGCTTTGACCGCTCCTTCTATGTTATCTCTTAAGTCTTTAGCGTCTACATTAGCTTCTTTAATTCCTGAAGCTTTTAACTTTAGTTCGACGTTTACAGTATTACTCATGCATCTCCTCCAGGACTGTGCCACCACAACCCCTAAAATTTTTAGATATAAATCTAGTTAGAGCTATTATAACATAGCAGCAGCTTAGTGTCAAGACATAAAATTTTAGAGCATAAAAAAGCCCTGCACAATCTCTTGTACAGGGCTTTTACTACATTGGTAGCTTTGGAGGTTTTGTCTGTTTAACTTGTTTCGTATCTTTATAAGCTTTAGAACGAGCAGCGTCCATTACTGTGATCCACTCTAATAAGTACTTGCGATCTGAGAATGGTACTTCCAATATATCTAGTATATCAGTGAAACCTGCATAGGACTTGCCCATGTAGACTCCATTCATTGTATCCCATTCATCTTTTAGCTTATAGTATACGCTAATCGCTTCTTGTACTTCTACAGGGAAGTCGTCCATTTCTACAGGGATTTCTTCCTCTACAGGTTCTGAACCTAGAGCCTCGCACATTTCAAAATAAGCTTCTTTCGTCATACTAGCGGAAATATTCTGAAAGAATGACGAGAGCATCTTATTTATTTTTTGGCGCTGTTCTTCTGAAAGTTTCCCAGATCTGTAACGGTTTCGCTTACGAAAGCATCGAAGTTGCTGGAAGACTTCATCAGAAATAGGGCATTTTCTTCTGTGAACTCTAGTTCATTAGAGAGATCTTGCCCTGTTAAATCCACTGGGGCTAGCTGCTCTAGATAGGCTAGGGTCAGCCCTTTCCATCCTTTGATACTTTCTTGCACGTATAGTTGCAAGAATAGATCGTCATTAACTTCATCGCTAGAAACTCGGTTCTTATATGAAGTACGTGTAGCCTTCTTACGAATATTAACTAAAGTTTCACGTGAAAGGAAACTTACTGTAATCTTGAAACCAGGCATGCCGGGGTATTCGACTTCTACAGATTTAGAAGGTACTAGAAGGGACTTAAGGGAGATTGAAGTAGCCATTTGGATTTATATCCTATTATAAAGTTAGAGGAAAAAGTAGGGAGGAGATCAACCCTCCCCGTAAAACTAATTAAGCGTAGTAGCGAACTGCTAGGTCTGACGCCTTGGTTAGATCAAACACGGTATTAGCTGGTGTAGTACTTGGCACATAGCCTTGTGCTGTAAAGTTAATACTTGTAGAAACCACTTGCTGCACATCTACAGAAGGGATACTTACTGTAACTGCTGGCATGTCTAGTACAACACGAACGGTGTTTGCACCACCAATATTAACGCTCATTGCGAACATTGGCTCTAGCGTCGTAGACGCTTCAGTTAATAGGTCTGCTAGTAGTTCTCCTGTTTCTTTAACAGTGCCAGTACGTAGATACGCAGTAATATTACCAGAGATGGCACGTGTACCAGTGAAGTAAGTTACTGGGGCGTTAACTACTCCAAGATTGGCGGGAGTGATGTACGTAATGTTGTTATTTACAGAGAAGCTACCACCAGTAATCGGGATAGCATAGGAATCACCAGCAAGGATAGATGTGCCGATATCTTTAACTGCTGTTAGGCTAATAGTGCTTAACTTATTAGTAATATATGCTGCAGCAGTATCTTTCTGGAAATATGTACCAGTATTAACGTTAGAAGTAGAAGCACCTGTACCTCCGAAGGTACCATTAGTAGCTGTAATAGCTGTACCGAATTGACGTAGGGCAGTAGCTTGACCAGTCCATTGAGCAGTAGCAATAGCGTCTAGACCAAAATCTACAGTTACTTGACTTAGCGCGCAGTTATCAATTGCGTATAACACATTATCCACTAGGAACAACATACCAAACTTCTGTAGCTGGTTCTTATCGCTAAGACCGGAGGTTGCCTGGCTATACACGGTGTTAGACTCTGCCCAAGCGGCTTTAGTGTACTTAACAGTACTAGCGGTAACAAAGGTGACTGAAGTAGCTGCAGTAGCTGCGTGGTTGATAAGCTGAACTGTAATGCTAGTGGCTGTAGATGTTACTACAGTACCCGATCCGTTAATATACTTATCTTGGCCAGATGCAGTAACAGTCGTAGCGATACCGGATAGGGTAATGATATCGCCTACAGTAGGTAGCGTAGCCATTGCCGATCCAGTAATAGTAACCACACCAGCTGTACTTAGTGCTACGCCTGTAACACCGGTAATGCTAGTAGGAGTACCTACAGCCGTATCCGATAATAGGGCGTTCCACAATACAGACTCTTCTGCAGTAATTCTGGTAGGGCCTGTCTGATTACGTGGACGAATGTACGTAGAGAAGGAGAAATCAACAGGTGCTAGGCTAGTGTTGAAACTACGTTGACCGCGTACTGGAGTATTACCGGCTTCCGCCAGTGTAACTGTGTCGCTATTAACGTTTTGAGAGAAAGTGAATCCATCCAATACTTGAATCTCAAAAATATTGGTGGCTGAGTATGCTGTTGCCGAAGCTGGTTTGACGACCCCAGTTGTAGCGTCCACGTTGGTAGTAAAGAATACCTTACTATTACGTACTAAATTTAATGCCATAATCTTTCCTTTAATTTATACGCTTGGACACTTGACTAGACATTTATCTGTACTCGTATCGAAGCATGAATAATACTTACATTACTTGGTAACGTACTTGTAAGTTGATTTCACCTACGGCATAAGGGGCTAGTAGCCCTTCATCAGTAGTGATAGAAACAATCAGAATTTCTGTTGTTTCATAGTTATTTGTGCTGTCGTATACAATAGCACGGTTTGCATCAATTATTGCCTCTGTGTCGGCTAGTAATTGCTCTAATTGCTCTTGGGAGTCTTCTCCCTTGCAGTACAACTTAACAGAGATACCTAAGTATCCCCATTTAAATTCGCCAGGCAGATATTCCCGGGACTCTGAACCTGGTGACATATAAATAGCAGGGAAGTCCCTTACATCGTCCCAGAACTTAAGTTTACTATACGCATTACCACTAATATTGCTGGTGTACTGTGTTCCGTCTAACGACTTGAACTTTTCCGCTAATGCTTTAACTATTGAGGTTCTATGACTCATACTACTATGGCTCTCAGTCTGCTACCTACTAAAGTGGCTGCAATTTCTTTGATTGAGTTGCCGATTAGCAACTTAGGGTCTCTAGACTTAGGGTACTGCTGCTTACCGCCTTCGGAGAATGTTCCGTAAGGGTTACGCATATAAGTATAAAATGCGGAGATCAAACCTTCTCTGGACTCCGTAAGTCGTGTAACTTTCGCCGATGCCGCAAGGCGGCCGGTGCGATAGTTTAGGAGTTTCTTATCGTTACCATTGCCCATGTTTGCAGATACTACGTCTTGTAGGTGCTTGTCTAGTAGGGCTTGTAAGCTTGTTAGGTTAGTGTACTTGATGTTTCTAGTAATACTTACTTTACTATTTAAGGCTTTCTGTACCTCTTTTGCCTCTTTACTAGCTTTTTTAAGAGCCTGTATAGCTGCAGCAGAGTTAGTAGACGGTATACCATTTACCTTATTCTTATATACACTCGGCTTTTTGTGGGCAATCTTCAAAGGGTTTAAAGTTTTGCCAGATAGTGTACCTACTAGTGATTTACCTACATACTCTTTTAAGGAGTCACTACTTCTCAGATTAGCTAAGTATTCTCCAGGATCTTTTACGTAACCCTGAAGTACTTTAGACATAGCTTCTGTCTGCTTATCTAGTTTCTTTAACAGGTTCTCAAAGTTAGTTATAGCTACTTTTATGTTACCAACTACAGGAGTGGAGTTTAGCCTACCCCTACCTGAGTACGAGATATTATCTAGTAATTTTAACATACTGCTAATTAACTGAAGGCCTCCAGCAATTTTACCGGTATCCTGGTTACCTGTACCATCGGAACTAAATTTAGCCTGGAACTCTACATTCATAAATATTTTGCTAGAAGAGAAGTCCTTAGTTATTTCTGCGTCTAATACTGAATAAATAGGGTTTCTTAGAGAGCTTGACGCCTTATCTAATTTTAAAGATAAGTCTACTAGCTGGTCTAGTATATCATTATCCTCAGAAACTCCACCTATAGATAATAACTGTCTTCCAGTAGTTTGGGCATAAACGTGCCCTCTTTCGAATTTCTCTGATATAGCCTTTTTTGATACTACTGTTGATATACCTGCAAACGCTCCAATACTTCTTAGGTACTGGTCTATGTGCGTTAGAGTATTAGCATGTGAAAAATTCAAGCCTCTAAATGCAATGATATCATTATTAGCATTATCTGCTATCATACCTGATATACTACCTCTTGTACTAGTTACTTTTTCTGTAGAGGTGTATAACTCAAAGTGCTTAGACTTTAGATTAGGAAATTTTTTAGAAATGAAATCAAGATAAGACTTCATAATATCTGCGTCCTTAATACTACTACCAGGATGCATTGACCGTACTAGGGTTAATAAACTATCATGAGTTATAACTAGCCGAGTTCTTCCTTGCTTTTCCCCTAAGTCTCTAAATGCCTCTGAATCTTTCTCCAATATCGATGCCTTTTTTAGCATCCGCTCTCTTGCAGTATACACTGTCATAGCATTAGCGAGTAGACGCCCTTGCATGCCTCGTAAAGTGGATATAGCATCAATAGCGGCGGATTCTGTTGCCTTCTTCTGTAACGCCTTACTAAACTCAGCTACAGACATTACCCTAAGCTCCCCGTGTACAGGTCTAGAATACGCTTAATATGTGCGGGTAGGTTAGTGGTTACAACGTACTCAATTTGTACGGTGTTTGTACCGGGGGCCTTGCTAGAGTGTACTGCCATGTCATTATGCATGTAGTATGTAACTAGGTCCAGTATTGCTAACTTTAGGTCTACTGGCAGGACTTCGTAACCTGCTGTATACGTTACTCTATAACTATTAATCTTATAAGGAAACTCGCTACCAGTAATAGGCTTAATTGTATCATCACGCTTACTAACTACGTAGTCAGTAAATTCTACAAGCTCAGTATACGTATTACCATAATCGTTGGAGTACTCGACTAGAGACACTGCTAAGATTGGGAACTCTGCTAATACGTGGCAGTTTGTGCCTCCGTCAAAGTACTGCACCTTAGGGTCGTTTACATAGTCCACAAAGGTACGATTACATAGAGTTTTAACTAACTCGCTAACTTTAGGGATAATGCTATCAATGATAGCATCTTGCGCCGTGCTAGTAATGCCAGCATACGCCTTATACTCTGCTTTAGTTACTAGTGAAATTCCCATCTTTATTCCTTTATCTTTTAATTATCCCGACTAGCGAGATAATTAAAAGATGGGACCTAAGTCCCATCCATTATTTGATTAGCTCCAACGCAGGGCGCTAACACCCATTCCGTTAACAGTAGACAGTTGAGTCATACCAGTACGTAGGGAAGCAACCATTACACGGCGTTGTGTTTCCACAAGCTCTTGTGTATCCATACGCATACCACGCTGTGAACCAGCGATGAAGTTTGCAGGAGCCACGCAGATAGCGCCAATGTTAGTAGAAGCAGTAGCAGCACCACCAGCCTTAGTTGGGAACGCATCGCTAACGATAACTGGAGTTTGACCGATCATACCGATTTGTCCAGTTAGAGCAGTAGCTTGAGTACCAACTTTGTCCATTGTCTGGAACGAAGTGTCATCTAGCAGGTTGTAGTACACATCTGTAGATACAACGTAAGTCATATCAGATTGTGTAAGACCCCAAACGCCTAGATCCTGACGTAGTGAACGTAGGTTAGCAATAGTAGCTACACCAGTGTTAGTAGGAGTAACAACTGAAGTTGCATCATAGATTGCGAAGCCCTTAACAGGATCAGCACCTGCACCAGCACCTAGCAAGAATGCCTTATCAACACCACGGGCAACACGGCGAATCATCGCGTCGCGAACGATCGGTAGAAGCACTAATAGGCTGTCTTCCTCTTCTTCATATGCCATATATTCCGCAGTAGCGATCTTATAAGCATTAAGAGTGATTTCTTTAAGTTGATGAGTTTGAGCAGCACCAGTAGAAGCAGTTGTACCGAACTGAGCGTTAGTAACCCATGTTGCAAAACCAGCTTCTGGGTTCACAGGGATTGTCATAACGTTGGTCTTCATCTGGATTGGGTTTAGCAACGAAGCAACCACTAGACGACGACGGATCTCATTTTCCATGTTCATGGAAACTTCTAGTTCCCATGTAGCGCTAGGAACGTGGGCACCGGCTTTGGTAATCAGCTCTTGACCAAACTTAGTTTTGTCAACAGACACACCCTTGATTTTAGCTAGAAGCACAGCTTTTTCACGCTCAGCGTAATCAACGTCCGACTTACCATCAGCGTTGAATTGCATCTTGCTCTTCTGTAGAGCAGCGATTTCAGCAGCTTTCTCAGCTAGAGCACCTTGCAGGTCAGATAGCATCTTTGTAGATGTTGCATTCTGATCTTCGAAACGCTTTTCAATATCTTTCAGGAGCTTCTCAGCACCAGATTCACCAACCTGTACTTGAGCGGCTACAGCGGCTTTAACGCGAGCATCAAATTCAGAGTCGGCTTTTGCTTTAGCTTCTGCAGCAGCCTTTTCAGCAGCCTGAGCATCCAGGATTGCCTTGGTAGCTTGTGCAGCGGCATCGCTAGCAGTCTTAGCCAGCATTAGTTCTAATTCTTTTGGATCCATTTTCCATTCCTTCTTGATTGTGCTCGGATTCCCTTGGGGGTTTTCTAGCCCTTTAGCTGAGTCGCCTTTAGGTGCAAATTGAGCTTTAAACTTAGTATAATCTTCAGCATTATCAAATGCTTTAGACAGGTTAAAAAGAGTATTTTGATTGCAGGGCACAGAGACTACGGAAATTTCCATAAGCTCCAGCTCCTTGATTACAAACAGCTCGGTAGCTGCATTATACTCAGCATCTAGTACTCTGAACCCGATGCTAAATGCGGTTAACACTTCATCCTTAATAAGGCCGAAGACTTCGGCCGCTGCCGAAATTCTTGCTTTAATCCAAAGACCCTTACCATCAATCTTATGCTCAACCATTCGACCAATAGGGTCGTCGTGATCGTGCTGAGAGAGAATAATAGGGTTCTTAAGGTAGTTTTCGATACCTTTTTCCCACACGCTCTTAGGTACAACATCACCAGCTCTATCTACATCGTTGGTACTAGCGTATCCTTCAATATAGATTGACTCGATTTTATCCTCAGCGGTCGGGAGTTCTTTGGTAAAAGCGCTATTTAAATATAGTACTTTATTTTTATCCATGTAACTCCTTACTCGGTTTTAGGCGGCTTTTTAGGCGCGCCACCTACGTCGGGGTTAGCGGCTGAACCAGCAATATTAGCTGGTACACGAAGCTTGTCGGCATCCGTTTCAGTTACTTTCTCGTAACGCAGTTCGACTCTAGCCTCATTTGGTGTTAGTACACCGCCATTAACTAAGGTCGTATGGTAAGCAGCCACATCTTTAAGCTCTGGCTGCAGTGCGGATACGTTGGAAGTCACTGGTGACACATCGTATCCGAAGTATCGTTCAATTGCTGATACGAATCTTGTATTAATTGGAAGAATAGTCTCCAAATAGAATAGTCTAAGATTGGGGGAGATATTAGCATTATTTCCGCCGTCTAGTAGAATAGGGGGTACACCTAACGCTTTTAAAATCTTGGCGTCATGCGTTTTAATACTATTATCGAAATCCATCTCTTGGAAAGAGGCTGCCGCAAAGGGGCTAGGCTTCAGTCCGCTATCTAGAATCATTGGGCGACGAGCACCGTTCTTAGGGCTATATTTTTGCTGCCAATTAAGTATTGTTTTATCTTTTACAACCTGGCTAAGAGTGTTATCAGTGGTGATAATCATCCCTGCTACGGCACCATTCTCAAAGAATTGGTCCTGGAAGTTCTGCATTTTATACAGAGTCTTAATATTTCGCTCGGCTGCCGCTAGACGACTAGAGCCTCTATATATGCTAGAGCTGCTAATGTCTTTAATATGGATAACTTCATCTGCGGTAAAGCTAACAGTATTGTTGTACTTGTACCCTGCTATATGCACCTTAGGGTCGGTAATAATCTGTACCGAGGCTGCTGGAAGGTGGTATAGGAACGCTCCGTCATAGTATAGGAAGATGTTCCCTTCTAGGACGAAATCGGTAAATATATTTGTTCTAAAGTCTTGTGTAGACTGATATGGGTTAGGACGGAAGTTTAGTAAAGTGTGTAAGGTTTTTGTCCTTACCCCAGATACTACACCTTCATGTACCTTATCTTTAATATCGTAATCCAAGCTAGAGCAAGCGGATACTATCATATTAGTACCTCTGCTTACAGTCTCTAGTTTATCAAATGCTGTCTTGTACGTAAGTAGAGCGTCAGAGCCAATATTTAGCCCATTCTCTAGGCTGATAATTTCTTGGGCTGGATTAGCCTTTTCCTCATTGGGAAACCACGTTGAAGGGTTATACCATGTCATTAACTCATTCCTTAATAAAATCCACTAAAGGTTGACTTAACGGCTTGCTGCACCTTAGGGTCTCCGCCATTCTCGTGTTTAGTTTTCTGAATCTCTATCCATCTCCGTTGCTTCTCAGCAGAGTGTAGTGCAGGGGCTTTACCATACACACCATGTAGTTTAACGTGGTGTCTGTTACACAAGGTATACACGTCATCATATAGTTCTTTACGGTGCGATTCGATAAACTCATCTCGCACAGCCAGAATACCTTCGTCAGTTGATATATCGTGGTTGTTATTCTCAGCCCAGTTATTTAGTAGTATCGTAACAGAAGCTAAGTGGTGTAGCTCGAGATCTTCTGAGGTGCTACATATGTAGCAGCAATCCTTTTTATCGTAAGCAGCTTTTGCTTTGTCGCGGACCCATTTTACACTAATTCTGTTATTGCCTGTATTTTTTGCCATTGTACCGTTTTAAAAATGGTAATTCAGTTTCGATTTCTCATATTATAACACCCTAGCTACCGTAAGTCAAGAAGCAAAATTTTAATGCCAACTCATGAAATTTATACTTGCACGGAGGAATCCTTTATGTTATAATTATTATAATTGAGGAACAAGAAGATGAATAGATACTTACAAAAAATTTTAGAGTCGTGTGAGCCTGGTACTACCTGCACAACCGAATACATAAATGCTAAAACTGCTATAACTCTAAAGTGTACAAACGGGCATATACGTAGCATTATCCCTTCGAATCTTACTACTAGAGGAAACGGGAAAGTCTGTAGAGAGTGCGCTGGGCTACACGTTGCAGGGGCTAAGTCTAATGATACCTTTGAAAAAGAAGTAACTACGAAGTACCCGCATGTAGTTAAAGTATCTGGGTACACGTGGGCTAAAAGTGTAGTAGAACTTATGTGTACTAATGGACATGTGTGGGAAGCTATTGCTAGCAACTTACTGTCTAGAAGTAGTGATGGTACCTGTCCGGAGTGCACGCGCCGAACTAGCCATAATAAACACACCCTAGAGTCAATAAATGCCAGGGTTAAGGTGCACTACCCTAATTTGACAGTACTGCAGTATGATGATATGTACGGCACAGTACTAGATAGTACTTGCGGTAAGACTAGTGAAACAGGTCTTACCAATATATCTATGGGAAGGCCTTGGGTGTGCCAACACTGTACACCTCATACTCATGGAAGAAGTGTTATGGAGATTGCTGTTGAAGACTTTATTAGGAGCAACTATACCGGCTGGGTAGTTACTAGTGATCGTACTATCTTGGAGGGACAGGAATTAGATATAGTGTTACCGGACCTAGGACTTGCTATTGAGTTTGATGGTACCTATTACCATAGAGAGGAGACCAAAGGTAGGCATTACCATCGAAACAAGACCGAACTAGTTGAGGCTTTTGGGTACCAGTTAATACACTTATACGATATTGAATGGATAAACTGTAGAAAAATTGTAGAATCTAGAATATTGGGGATGCTGGGTAAGGTTACTCCAATAAACGCTAGAGATTGTGATATTAGGGTTATCGACTACCCTAGAGACTTTCTTAACGCTAATCACTTACAAGGATGTGGATCGATTAGCTCTGTTAATTATGGATTATTCTATAATGAGGAACTTGTGTCTGTAATGACCTTTAGTAGGTCGAAGTTTAAAACTAAGCAGTACGCAGAATACGAGTTAGTTCGTTTTTGCACTAAGTTGAACCATAGGGTAAGGGGAGGGGCTTCTAAACTGCTTAAAAAATTTACTACAGAGGTTTCCAACTCAGTATTTTCCTTCTCAAATAAAAGATGGGGTACTGGTGCGGTGTACAAGCAGCTTGGGTTTACCCTACACCATAGTAGCGATCCTGGGTATGACTACGTCAAGGGTACTACCTTACTATCTAGGTATTCTAATACTAAAGCACATCTAGTGGAGAGATGTAAGGATAAACCATGGTTCACTGCCGAAATGACAGAGGAAGAGATAGCATCTAATCTTGGAATGTATAAGATATATGATTGTGGTACCGATGTTTGGGTACTCAACAAATAAAAAAGCCCGTACAGAGTCAATCTGTACGGGCTTTTTTATTGAAACATCCTCTTCCACCAAGGAAGTTCGAGCTTCTTAATTTTTGATTTTAAATCTGTAATGTTGCCTTCTAGTACGCGAATGTCGTAAGCTAGGCTATCTTTCTCGGCCGTCATTGCTACTAGCTTTTTACCTACGACCGTTTGAATCTCTTCTTTAGTTCTGCGTTTATTGGCATCATCTAGTTCTGCCATTAGATCATCATTTACGGCTAAAGTAACCTCGAGGCGGTTGGTTAGTTCGTTCAAGATTTCCGTATGCTCTAAGGTGGACCTATGGAGCCACTTGCTAAACGCGTCCAACTCGTCTCCATTTATACCATCTAAAGGGTCTGAAGGTCTGGTGGAGTTTAGCTCAGGGCGGTTTCTAGAAATATAGAAGGATTCGACAATATCAATATGGTCAGGATGACACTCAAACAGAATCTCTGGTGAAAATTGACTATACGCATCCCACTCGGCCTGCATATTTTTTGCAGCCGTGCCTTTATTGAATTTATCTTGGTGTTGCTTCCAGCGTTCTTCTATGTTAATAGACTTACCTATGTAAGTTCGTCCGCTGGGAAAGGTTAGTTTATATACACCTGAGGTCATACTGTGAATGTGTAAAGAGCATAGCGTAGAGCGTCTGCCATGTGTGAGTGAATGTCGTGATCTGGGCGCTCAATGCCGGATACGGCGTCCATCTTCCATTTGTATTGATCTAGCATGGCTAGAGTATATGTACAATGTGGTGATACAAATAGCCTATCATTCTCTATTAGAGTTTGAACGTATGCAATACCTTCATTGACCTGCTTACGGGCTTTAGTAGTCGCTAAATCATAGCTGTATGCTAAATCTGATGCAAACTGAGCAGATGCGGAATCTATGAAGATTGAATCAATACCGTACTTGAATACGAATGAGTTAAACTTCTGCGCGTGTACGTCTGTAGTAGCTTGCGCTTCCTGGTACTCGTCGATAACGTGAAAGTTGTTCAGCTTAGGGTCGTATGCTATGACTATAAAAGCCGTAGGGTCTTTATATCCTGGATCTAGCCCTGCAATATATTCAATACCATCTGAAGGCTCAAAATCTTTTACATGCTTCTCAGTATCAAAGCTGGTATAGATTTGACCCTCAAATGTAGTAAATGATGCCATGTACTCTTGCTCAAATTCGGCACGAGACATGCTACGTCGAGCCTCTTGTACGTCAGACTCCTTCATCCGTAGATTCTCTGTGTAATCTGCAACTAAAGAACACCATTCAGGGAACGCTGGACTAAATCCCCGTTGGTGGAACTCACTGAACCAGTTGTTTTTACCGCGAGGTGTACTAATGAAGATGGCCTTACTGTTCGGCTTATCTAGTGTCGGGCGTAACGATACATTGAAAGCTTCTTTCGCGTCTGCTCCTAAAGCGGCCTCGTCAAAAATAATTAGATCATACGAGCGACCCACGCAGCTATCTACAGTGGATAAAGACCCCATTCTAATGGTAGAGCCATTGCTGGTCTCAATTACACGATCCTTAAGGTTATCTTTCTCTACTTCTAGATCAAAGCTCTTAATCAACTTACGCTGAATCTCGAATGAGATAGACGATAAGTTGTAATTAGGTGACATAATTAGCACATTACACCCAGGTACTAGAGTTACTAGCTGTCCTATGATATTAGCAATGTACGTCTTTCCTAAACGTCGTGCAAGTGCTGCGCATATAAATCTATACTTTGGAGAATTAACAGCGTTGATTAGCGCAATCTGGGGATTATTCACCTGATCCCAAGCTGTACTCTTTTCACCAGTAGAAGGGTCTATAGCAGGTAGTAGCTTCAAGTACGCTTCCACAGGCAGCTTAATAAACCGTTCCTGTGGCGTAAATTCAGTGATTCTATCCCGTTCTACATCGGGTCTGCTAATAGTTAGCATGGTCTGCACACTAGGTTATGTGAGGCATAGTTCTTAGGTGCCCAGATATTCTTTTTCAATCCTAAGAAGTTATTCTCACGATAAAGAGTAGGCTGGTGCAACTCATATGTGTACCCTAAAGACTGGATAAACTTTCGCAAACCAGTACGCTTCTCAATACGATCGTCTTCGATATACAGTATAGGCTTATCACGTGTAATAGTTTCTACAGCTCCGCGTAGTACTTCTTCCTCGTACCCCTCAACGTCGATCTTAATAAATCCTACGTTACTAAATGAGTAGCTATCTAGGGCCTCTACCGGTACGGTATAAGAGCCATACATTGATTTACCTCCAATCCCTAGCCCACCAAAGTTACCTTTAGTAGAGTAGTAAACCTTAGGCATTTCGGCCGTTCCACTCTCTCGCCCCAATGCTACATTATACGCTACGCCACCTACTAGGTTCATTTCTAGTAGCTTGTAGACTTCCGGCTGAGGCTCAAACGCACGTACACTAAACCCACTACGTAGCAACGCCATGCTAATACATCCGATGTTAGCCCCAATATCAATGCATAGTTTTCCAGGAGTAGCTAAAGATAGTATCATCTCAGTTTCATCTGGGTTATACTCTCCGTAGTTGTGTACAGAGCGCCCAACGTATTCATCTTTGCCGAAGTAGTGACAGGTACCCCAGCGTGATTCAATTTTTCGCATATTTTTCCAGTTTAGTGGCTACACGGGAGAACATATCATCCCAGCCATAATTATCCATTACACACACAGAAGGGTACCAAAGGTTCGCCTCTACATCCATCCCATTAGCTAACTTTAGTGAGTCTATACCCCAGCGATAATCACACTCTTTTCTAGGCTGCATCAATAACGTCTTTACTCCTAGCGTGCCAGCCAGATGTACTATAGACGTATCCACGCTTATTACTAGGTCAAATCCGGCTACGTAAGAAGCAGATTCAACCCATGAAGTACTATTCAACCTTGTAACTCCCGCCACTGCAGGAGCACCAGGACGTACATTGTAAAACTTCACGTTAGGAAACTTCACTGCCAGTGTGCTAAAATAAGAGCTAAAACATGATCTATTTACATCATTCAGGTGTGAAGTCGATCCCGCCCACTCCACTCCTACATGCACTCCCGGACCAAAGTCATGGGGCTCAACCCAAGATAAGTAATCAGTCTCAATAACTCCAAAATGCCCAGCTAGTGAACCCATTGGAATATAGTACTTATACAACAATGGGTCTACAGTATCTACGCAGTTTACATTAGGAAACAGTGTTGCAGTCTTAGGGTCAATAAATAACGTACACTCTGGTATCAAAGAAATATACCGTCCCATCATTATCTTATCACCAAAGCCTTGCTCGCCTACTACAAGTACCGGGCCGGCTTCACCATTCCAGCGCGGCAGCCCAAATGTAGGGATTGGCTTTACCGCCTTATCTCTATACTCGTGCATAGCCCACGCATCTTTGTGCAGCGCCCCGCCACTACAATACTGCTGTAAATACGAAGACGACATATTCCAGATAGCTGAGTAAGACAGTGGATCAATCGAAAGAGCAGCTCTATACAAATTAATACTAGTATCATTCATTCCATTAGCATACGCAATCAACCCTAAATTGGTAAGCGCTAAAGGGTATGCTCCACTGCCTCCATCAAACCCTAAACTGGAATTGGCTAAAAGATAATACTTAGTAGCTAAAGCGTCATCGCCTAATCTACGATACGCGTTACCCATATTCAGGTAGCATTCACGCGTAGGATTTTCTACTCGTTTGAAAAACGATAGTGCTTTGCTAAAATTATTCTTCATAAGGGCTTTAGTGCCCTTGTTGTAGTTAATCATAGTGTCGTAGGGTTGAGTAGTTGTTCAATTAGTGAGCCATATCGCGACCCGCCGCCTGAGTCGTTGATTTGTATATTTGTCTGAGTCTTTACATTTGCAGAGCGTATTTTCTCTAGTTGGATCTCTTTGTCCATTAGTTCCATCGTCATCTTATGCGATAGAGCCATAAGATCTGCAATATCTTTATTAGAGCCAATGTCGGCAGAATCTAGTTCTTCTAATTTCTTCTTAATGATTGTATCCATTAAGCCGCGCATCTTGAAGCGATTGTTGAACCCTAGATTAAAGAATACTGAATCTACATAAGCTTTGACCTCTCGGCGTTCGAGGTACGAAGCTACAATCTCTCTAGAAACTCCTAAATCTTCTGCGGTTTTGGCAATATCTTGACACTGGAGAAAGGCATTGGCAATTTCTAGGCCTTCTGGGCTTATCTCTAATACTTCTGCTGGGTGAGCCGTTGGTAGGTTGTTACTCATTTTTTACCCAATACTAATTTTGTTACGGGAGCATCCTCTTCATACTCGTCCCGTTTGAATACGTACTTATTAAGCCTATCTATGGCTTTTGCTTGAGCGTTTACTAGATTTCTTAGTTCGGTCATTTCGTCCGGACTAACCGAACTTTCGGAAAATTGGTTCGGTTTGGGCCAGCCGGTCTGGTGTTCGGTTTGGTTCGGTCGTGGTTCACTTTGGTCCGGACGAACCGAACTTTTAGATTTAGCTAAAATTCTTTTGACCGTACTTTGGCTCAGTGAGGTCAACTGGGCCGTTTCTGCGATCGTATGCGTGGTCCGGACGAACCGAACAAATTCTTCATCTTCTTCAGTATAGGACTTTTTGGTCATTTTTCATGTTTGAGAATATCTGTTAAACTATCCCTATTATAACACTATAGCAGCTTAGGGTCAAGTGTAGATTTTTGGTCCGGTCGTGGGTCGGTGTTCGATTGGTCCGGTCGTGGTTCACTTTGTCGAGTACTACACTAAATAGCACCGAAAGTTTTGCTGAAAAAATTCTGAAAATGGCCGTGTTGGTTGGTCCACTGGATACCCCTAGGGGTATGGTCTCTTAACCGCCCTACCCTACCCCCTATGGTATGTCAAGCAATTTTCCTAGCACAATTTGCATCTTTTAGCTACTAGGGAAACTACCTAGAAGAAATATGAAATTTGGCTGTATAATAAATCCATTGCAACACGGAATGATTTAAAAAATGTTCTACCTTACAATGACCCTTACCATTGTGCTGGCAATGTTGCCAATGGTTATCATTATTTTGGCCCAACGGGTTGACGGGACACTAACATGAAACGTGATACAGAACACACTGCAAACCTTGCACTAGCATACGCTCCGCCAGTAAATATTTTGAGGCTGAAAGCCTCCGGCTGGAATGTGGGAAAAAATTTTCTCCAACCCTGTAAAAAACGTGATACAATACAAACTACACTTAGGAAGGTTAAATAAGCACTAAGAACCACGCGGTACTCTTAACGCGTATATTTTAAGAGCGTTTCAATGTGGCACTTTACGATAATTTGTGCTACAATTTAACCTTAACTTTTTAGGAAATTTTCATATATGACAGCTAAAACCGTAAACTACACTCCCGAGCAAACTACCAAAATGGTGGCAGATTATCAGGCGGGTGTAACTGTTGAAACCCTTGCAAGCGAATTGGGCAAAACAGTTCGTTCTATTGTTGCTAAACTTTCGCGTGAGAAGGTTTACAAAGCTAAGGAATACGTTAGCAAAACTGGTGAATCCGTGGTGAAAAAAGATGCACTGGCCGATAAAATGGCCGATGTTTTCGGACTTACTGAGGCGGAGGCCGATTCTCTCACTAAGGCAAATAAGACTGCACTCAAGAAAATTCTTGACAAATTCACGGAAACCGTGTAAACAAAAGCCCTTCGGGGCTTTTTTATTTGCCTACGTGCTATCATTTTGATAGCATGGGGCGCCAAAATTATAGCATATAATTTTGGCCCGTGTCAAGAAATTTTTAATAACTTATTTTTTATGCGTGTATTATTTACAACGCTTTTTCGTGGTAGAATTCAGGCATGATACAAATTAAGCACAACAAAATCCGAATGACCCATAAGCGACAAATGGCTTTCATGGGCGCACAGTTTCACGCGGTAAACTTGGGGTTACTAGAGATTGAGGCCACTATCCGGATAACCTTTATTAAGGGCTATACTAAAAAATCGGGTATGCTTGCATCTTGCGTGCCATTTGCTAATAAAGTTATTCATATTACTTTGGATTGTGATGTTCCGGATTATGTTCTTAACGGTCTGATTGCTCACGAGATGGTACACGCAAAGCAATATATAACAGGAGAACTAGGATATAATAAAAAGGGCGATTTTACATGGTATGGTAAAAAGCCTAAAAAGGGTACGCTCTACCATGAATTTCCTTGGGAAATTGAGGCTATGCAAAAAGCCGAAATTATGGCCCATGCATTTAAACATTTTGTATCTAAATAAAAAATGAAACTTATATCATGGGCTGGCACTATTGCCAGTATCATCGGCGCGTTTTTGATGGCTTTCGGGGTTGTCTTAACTGGTTATATATTTTTTGCCGTGGGTTCCGTTTCATGGCTTTTTGTGGGGTATACTACTAGGGACAATGCATTAATGCTATTAAATGGCACATTTTTTGTGGCAAATATTATTGGACTTTATAGGGCTTTTGTATGCTGCTAATATTTCTTGAGTATTTTTTAATAGGTCAGATTATATTCTTATGGGTTCTGGCACTGGTTCAGGTATATATCTGCTGGAAATACCCTATATAACAAAATCCGCTATCAAAATGATAGCGGATTTTGCGCCAATTTTACCACGTAAAATTGGGCCGTGTCAAGAAATTTTTAATAACTTATTTTTTGTGTGTGTATTATTTACAACGCTTTTTCGTGGTAGAATTCAGGCTTAGGAAAAGACATCATGAAACTAGGTTTTAATTCTCTCGATTATAAAATTATGGCTTTTGTGTTTTTGATGGCTTTTTGTGCTATAATTTCCACTTACATTTAATAGGATTAAAAAATGGCTAAAATCAAACGTGTGGCAATCTACGACATGGATGGCACAATTGTGGATTCTTCGCATCGCTATCGTACAATTTCCGATGCTAATGGCGAACGTATTGATCTTGACTATTGGCGCGAGAATGAATACCGCGGAATGGATGATTCCCTATTGCCAATGGCTGCGCAATATGCTAGAGACTTGTCCGACCCTGAGACCTATGTAATTATTGCAACGGCTCGCGTTATGCGCGCTCCAGATTGGCAATTTGTGAAGGAAATTTTGGGCGAACCCGATTATTTTATTTCCCGTAATGATGGCGACGCACAGTCGGGGAAAACCCTTAAAATCAATGGCTTGGCTAAATTTTTTAATCTGGCATGGTTTAAAAATGCCGATGTGGTATTTTATGAGGATAACGTTAGCTATCTTAAGGCGGTATGCGATAGATTCAATATTCGGGGCGTTTACATTCCGAGCGTGCAGGGTCATTAAATAAATTTTAGGTTTTCCGGTTTTCCTGTAAAAACCGTGTTATAATTCATTCATTGCAAAACGCAATAAAGGCGAATTCCGACCTTATCGGTAATTAGGTAAAAAATGGCTAAAAAACAATTTTTCGCAATTCTCGACACTGAAACCACAATGTCCGATACTGTAGCTGACTTGGGCATTATCATTGTTGACCGTGAAGGTAAGATTTTCAATCAATGCGCTGTTCTGGTAAACGGGCACTATGGCACGTTTGAACTATTTCACGATAAAGCCACAAACGATATTTGGGGTTATGAAGGCTTGCGCGCGCGTGAACAAGCATATATTAAAATGCTTGATTCTGGCACTAGAATGCTAGCATCGGTTAATGCCATTAATAAATGGATTAATCAAGCTATCGGCAAATATAACCCTACACTGACAGCGTATAATCTGGCTTTTGATCTGGATAAATGCGAAAAAACCGGCATTGATTTAACTGGTTTTGCTGATAAGTTTTGCTTGTGGCAATCTGCTGTTGGTAATATTTGCAATACTAAAGCATTCAAGCAATTTGCATTAGAGAATCATGCATTTAATAACGCTACGCAATTCGGCAATATGACAATGAAAACTAATGCGGAAATTGTGGCAGGATTTATTTCAGGTGAATTTAAAACTGAGCCCCATACTGCATTGGAAGATGCGCGAGATTTTGAATTACCGATTTTGACTGAAGTTATTAAAAAACGTAAATGGCGCGAGAAAATCACCCCGTATAACTGGCGTGAATTTCAGGTAAAAAATCATTTTGTGGCAAAATAATAATAAGCCCTTCGGGGCTTACTATCTCAAATATGAAAACTTTATTATCTTGGATTGGCGGGTTTATATTAATAACCTATATTTTAGGACTGCTCGATATATTAGATTTTTATTTACAAATTACTCCACATAAATAAGCCCTTCGGGGCTTTTTATTTTCAGATAATATAGAAAACTTTTTCTAATTCCGCGCAAAAATAGAAAATATTTTCTATTTTGGGGCGCCAAAATTATACCACATAATTTTGGGCCGTGTCAACGGCTTTTTGCGAGAATCGCAAAAATACAACATAGGGGTTTACCCCTATGGACAAAGCACATGGAATGTGCTAAGCGCGCCCGATTTGGGCGCGCCAAAATTATAGCACAGCCTGCCACGGTTGTCAATAGGGGTAAACACCTAGAAAATAAATTGCAAAACGTGGCGCAAGGGCTGAAAATGCCTTATAATCACTACATGGAAACAAATTACACTTCAGCACAATGGGCAGAATTCCTAGAATTCTGCGAACGTCATGTAATCCGGTTCAATACTACGCTGGAGATGCGTGCTGCTATTGGCCAATATTTTTTGGGAGACTAAAATGCGAGTTTTTCAAGTTTACTTTAAGATGGGCGAACCCCGTATCATTTTCGCAACACGGCGCATGGAAATCTGGAAAAAATATTCCGATGTGCAATGTATGTATGAAGTTGTGATAAAATAAGATTTTACCGCATAGGCTGCACAGCGGAAAATATGTGCAGCAAACTAACCTTAACTTTTTTAGGATATGATATGCAAACATCGAATACAAAATTGACTAGCGCTCAAAAAGACGTTCTTAAAGGTATGAAAGCAGATGCACGCGCAAACGGGATGCGTCTGGTGAATCTTGACAACAAAACCGTTATTGCATATAAGCGTTTTCCGAATACGGTAGAATTTGCGCTTTCCGTTAAATCCCCTAATGAGCAAAAATTTAGGGTCAAGGTAGGTGAATATTTGGCACTGTGCAGGTTTGAGGCTGGCGAAACCGTTAAAATGGGCGTGGCTGATTTTGAGGCTATGATGGAATATGTATTTGACGTTTACCTTGTATAAATTTCTCTTGATTTTTAATCGGTAAACCTGTATAATAGAATCTTAGACGGTAGGGAAACCGGACAAAATCCCAAAACCTTAACTTTTTAGGAAAATTAAAATGACTGCAAAAACTGTAAACTACACTCCTGAGCAAACCGCTAAAATGGTCGCAGACTATCAAGCCGGCTCTACCGTTGAATCTATCGCTGAAAGCATGGGCAAAACTGTGCGTTCTGTGGTTGCAAAACTTTCCCGCGAGAAGGTTTATAAGGCTAAAGAATACGTTGGCAAAACTGGCGAAAAAGTCCAGAAAAAAGACGAAACCGCTGATGCAATCGGCGCGGTTCTGAAAATGACTGAGGCTGAAATTGATAGCCTTACTAAGGCGAATAAAACCGCACTGGTGAAAATTTTCACCGCACTGGCGAATTCTGTGCCAGCATAAAAAAAGCCCGAAAGGGCTTTTTTATTTGCCCGCGTGCTATCATTTTGATAGCAAAACTGCGCCAAAATTATACCATAATTTTGGGGAACGTGTCAAGCGTTTTCATGCAACTTTACAAATCTTTACAAACTGTTGTTTCCGCGCAACTGCGCCACTTCGGGCACACATTGCCACCACATTATTATACCAGACTTCCCAACTTTGCGAGAAACATATTTTTTGTATGGTCATTATTCTGGCACGGTTCTTGCTTTCCTTTCCAGATGCGAATGATTCTCATTCAATGTGAGCACTCACTAACTGTTGTTTTTTCGCACTCACTTTTCGATAGCAAATCACCAAAAAAGCGCGAAAAGCGCGCTGCGCCAGTGCTAAAACTTGTCAAGTGCAAAAACTCAAGCGGCGCCAGTGCCAAACCTCATGTCAAGTGCTAATTCTCAGGTCTCCGCGGCTTAGGCCAACAACGCATGAAATTATAAATTTGAAAAAATTTTCAAAATTTGTTATAATTATATCATGGACAAACAGCCTTACATGAACCCTGCAACTTGTCGCAGCTTAGGGTCGGGTAACGCAAACGTGCTATCCAAAAATGTGTAGAGTATGAGTACACATTGAAAATTTTGAATTTGCACTAACAGCTAAATCGCGATATAATATATACTTAGAAAGACGAAAATGACCGAATTTATTATTATAGTTTTTCTTCCTGGAATTTTGTATGTAATTCAAAAGTGCTTTTAACAGGACTGAAAATATTGACTTGTTTGCGTAACTTATTCATTGTATAATAATTGTATTGATTAAGAGATAAACCGGGCCACTTCATAGAAGTGATAAGTTTCTAAGGCTGAGTGAACCTTCTCAGCGTCTCTTGATTTCTACATATATAATACGCCCCGTTCGTCTAATGGTCCGGACACTCGGTTTTCATCCGAACAATAGGAGTTCGATTCTCCTACGGGGTACCATCACTTAGTGCGAAGCACTAATGGAGGAGTACACGAAGTGTACATCGCTAGTGCGAGGCACTAGTTGGGTCATTAATATCCGAGGTCTCGAAAGTGTAATACCTCATATGGTAAGTAGTAAAATACCTAGTGACCCTAAGTTGCACAAACTTAATCGTGAAACGATAAATATGTGCTTTGCTCCTAGTAATGAGCTAAGGTAAAAAGTACTAGTGAGATGCAAGCATCTCCATAGGGTAACCTTCTGATGATGCTCGGACCCTAAGCTGACGCAAGTCAGTTATACTATGTGTTTCGCACATAGGAACGAGCGAAACTCTTAGCGTCGGTGAGGCTTTGCTGTAATCTCCCAATTACACAGCTTCAGCAGCTTAGGGTCAAGGTATGCGCGGCACTAAGCTACTGCCCGGCCCTGATAAGCCCATACAGGTTAAGGCACCTAACTGTGTACAAGTACACGTTTAAACCTAGTACCATGATCTAGTGGCCTAAGATCTCGCTTGGCGAGTACGGGAGTTCGAATCTCCCTGGTACAACGAGAGTACAATTGTAGTAACTATCGCAAACAAAAAACTACTGATAAAACTAGGAAAGCGTTTTACTGTGGCATGATTGGCCGCTTGATATGGAACTGAATCCTTCGTACGGCCGCCCTTACATCTGTAAACCAAAGCTGCTAGAGTCATTCACTAGCCTCCGAGTTATAAGCCCCGCCCTCCCTGATCAGAGGTAGCGGGGCTTTTTTACGTCTCAGCCTTCTGCATTTATGCAGTAGTCATGTGTACTAGTCATGCTAGGGCACCTAAGATTTAGTCACACCATAGCGTCTAGACGCTAGTCTGCGCCATTATACAAGTGCTAAGACTATTGTGTCAAGTGCGGATTCTTGACCCTAAACTGTAGCGAACTGCAAACCTTGAAGGCCCTAAGCTGCAAAAAGTGGTCCAATTTGTTCGAACAAAAAGTTTGGTCGGTTCGGACAAAAAAAAAAGTTCGGCCGGTCCGGACAACCTGAACCACGGCCGAACTTTTGCTGACCCTAAGCTTGCGCAAGTTGGTGCCTTCGGCACCGAGCGCGCTGGTTTAGGCGAATTGCAAACCTTAAAGGCTTAAAACGCAAAAAAACCCACTAAGTTGTTACACTTAGTGGGTTTTTTGCGTTTGGGGCTGGCTAGCACAACTTAATTAGGCTTTTCCGACTTTTAATACGAGCTGAGTTCCACTAATTGGCACCGTAGGTGCCTGGTTGTGGCGGCTTGGCACCTAAACTTGTACAACAGGTACAAATTTTTGGACTTAAAATCGGAAATAAGCGAATAATACGGCTTATTTTCAGTGAGAATTCTCTCTAGTACAAATATTCCGACCCTAAGCTGTAGCAATTTCACCGCTTCGCGGTAGTTAGCTTCGCGGTCTAGTAGGTTATGATCGCAAACTTTGAAAGCCTAAGCTGTAGCAATTTCACCGCTTCGCGGTAGTTAGCTTCGCGGTAGTTAGCTTCGCGGTAGTTGTCCGAAACTTAACTACAAATTTCGGACAATTTTAGGATTTACTCAGCCCTACCCATCTTAAGGCCTGTCTCTAGAAGTGCAAGCACTCCTTTATTAACTTTCTCTAGTGATTCTAGCAGCTCTGAATTAACATCCAGAAGTCTAGCAATCCTTTCGATGTATTCATCTTTCTTAACTGGAGGCTCTCCACGTTTTGTAACGTATTCTTTTTTCTTATAAACCCCAAGAGAGCTGAGTTTAGCAATCACGGAGCGTTCTGGAACCTCAATACCTTCTGCGATTTCAGCAGCAGTTTTACCTGCAAGGTATTCGTCTGTAATTTGTTTAGTAAGTTCTGGAGTGTATTTCATATCTTAATTTTTAAATTACCAGGGACTGTTAGGATCAATAACTTGAGAATATATTACCTTAGGTACCGGCTCAGCAGCTAAAACATCCTGCGTCATTAGAGGAGGAGGCACATTATCCCAATTAATAGGGTCTAGAACCATATACTTAGTACGATTATTAGGGTGAGCACACCAAATCTGAGAGTACATAACCTGAGCTAGCTCAGGTACGCCTTTAAATGCAGAAGCTCCATATAGTTTAAAAGTGTACGTAGGATTTCTACTACCACCCTTATCCCTACCAGATTTAATAGATAAGCCCTCTTCCCTGGCAGCTATAATCTCCTCAGTACTAAAAGGCTCTTCAGGAGTAAACATCATAGCGTCTGATAGTTTAGGATTTGTAATACCATGAATTTGGTCAAAGTGCCAGTGACTGTAGGGTACGTTCTTATAAAACTTAAAAGCATACATAATCAAAGGTACTAAAGAGCAATAGGACTTGGCAGGTGAAAGATACTGCTTTTCTAGATAACAAGACCTGCTATCCATCATAAGAAACTGATACACTCCCATCATAGTATCATCTGTAAAGATACTACGATACAGCTCTGCAGCACTAATGTGACCCTCAGCTGCAACAATTCGACCGTACCGGTCTACCTCACGCTGTAACAGTTTAGGGTCATAAGAATACTTCCCCACGGTCTTCAAAGAATAACTGCTAATGTGCTTTAGTAGTTCCGCCATCATAGGAATACCAAAATGTTTAATATGGTTGGTCTCAATAAAAGACTCCATAACCTTATTACTAGCATTTAGCTTAGTTTTGAAGATCTTAGCTCTACTAACCTCACCAATATCTACTTCATCGCTAACATTACCTTCATAAGCTCCTGCCTCAGGATTAACCATTTCATGCTCTTGTTCTCTCTTACGAAGAACTGCAGCCCTACGCTGCTCATGAACCACTAAAAGGTCATTGACAGCAAGATCTTGCTGCTCCTTACACTCCCTATAGGCTACCGCCCAATCAATATCTTTCCAATCGCCTCTAAAGCTCCTTACAGAACTGGGACGCTTCCATGTGCTTGCCATAATATACCTCTGACCCTAAATTGAAGTAAGTGCAGTTGGGTCTAAAACTACAAGTACTCAGCTAAAATATTTTAGCAAAAAAAAAAATTCCTAGCCGGCCGATCCTTTGAAGGGGACACCTTGCTTTAGTGTTACAACTCTTAAACGATTTCAAGAAGTTTAGAAGGCTTTTTACCTTCTCAGTTTCTTACACGTAAAAAACCCTCCAACTTCATAAATGCTTTAGACGTAATAACTCATTATATTAACTTAAGTTTATAAAACCGCATTAACATGCAATAGCTTCATGCGATTCAGGCACCGTAGGAGAAAATGTAGAGACTTGACTGAAAGAAGTCAATCCATTTTCTCCCGGTGTGAATCGCCGAAGCCGAATAAACTGATGATATGTATCAATTAATATAATTATTATATCCAACTTTAGGGAAGTTGTAAAGAGTAGATTTTTTGAGGTATTACATTTTTACTGTAATTTCTTACTAAGGAAGTCAAAAATTTATACATTTATAATCATCTCTTTGTAGTTGTTATTTTTATTGTAGCCGTAGGGGTTAGCGATTAGCCTAGTATCGTTGATAGTGATATCTATATTGTCGTGAGTGTGGCCAAAAAGCCAGGTTGTTGATATATTTTGGATGAAATCTGCGTGATCGTTAGCGAAGTAATAGTTTAGTAGATCCGGACCCTTGAACTGCTCGGAAATGCACTCAATAGCAGGAAGGAAGTGAGTGACGATAACCTTTTTACCTGGCAGCTTGTTGTAGGCTTCGCTAATAAACTTAAAATGTTCAGTATGTAGGGCAACACATTCATCCGTGCTAAAGCGGTGAATGCGCCAGAAATCAGAGATGTTTCTATCTGAGACCATCTTAGCTATAGCGTCGTTCCTGAAGTTAGTCCAGAGAGTAGCACCGATGAAGGTTACGTCTGCTATCTTAGTAAAACCAGGATTAAGAAAATGAATATTAGTATCTCTGGTAAAAGCGCGAAGATGGTAATCAAACTCTTTAATACTAGTTCGATAATATTCGTGGTTACCTGGGGTGTAAATAATTGGAACATTGCCGAATTTCCTTAGTGAGGAGAGAACGTTCTGATGCCCTACATGCAGGTCGCCTGCAATTACTAGGACGTCTTCGCCTTTATTTTGATAGAGAGCCTCATCCTCGTAGAACTCATGGTGAACGTCTGATATTAGTCTAATCTTCATGTGGTGTTCCTAGTTTGTGCCAGTTGTCGTAGTCGTCGAAATTGTTTAGTGCTAGTTTTATAGCTTTTAACAGGTCACCGTGGGGTGTACCTTTGATAGTCCATCTGACGCCCACTTCGTCGTAAGCTTCTATCTCTGCTTGGTAAATATCTTCTACCGGTTTAACTATTAGATGATTGAACATCGAAATCCTTTCGTATTAGGTTGGCGCAGTCACCGCCGAAGGCGGTAAGATCGCCCGGTTTGCATCCTGCAACTTTCGTCGCAAGTTCTTCGCATACTCCAGCGCAGTAATCTGCTATTGCTTGCGCAAAATGAGTTTCAAACTCCCAAGCCTCTCCTTTAGTACACTTGAGGTTAGCTTTAGCATATAGGGTTTTAATTAGTTCCATCGAATAACTCCAATTGTTTAGTATAATCTGTATGTGTTTGCAACTTTAGCTGCATCTCTTTCCAGGCTGCTTCCCTATTCTCCCAATAACTATGGAAGTCGTCCGAGACAGTATAGAGACCTGTAGGAATATGAGTGATTCTAGTGAATCCTCTTACTCCAGTTACTTGTATATCAAAGTTTTTCATAGATTTGTTTTAGATTAATAAAGGCTGTTAGTGCAGAATCGTTAGCTAATGCATGTGCAGCTACTACTGTTAGAATATCTTTAACAATCAACTCGGCGAATTTTTCTTTATCGAAATACTCTATGTCGTAGCCTCCACCTCTGCCTTCATAGCTATGCCTAGAAGTCGTGGTGCACAGGGCAGCAATCCCTTTAGTGATTTCGTTCATTATAACTCCTTTTGATAAAAAATTATAGCATTTTAAATATAAAAAGTCAAGGCTTAAAAATTTTGTGTATTGACAAAAATGCCTTTTTTGTGTATAATTGATTCATACGTAGAATTTTTGGGAGGTAGTATGAGAGGTGTTTACGCGCTTTACTGGGAAGATAGGGGCTTAGTATACATTGGTCAAGGTAACTTAAATACCCGGTACTATAGTCATTTAAATGATCTAAAAAATAACAAACATTGCAATTATAAGGTACAAAACGCTTATGATATGTACGGGGTACCTCAATTTGTAGTGTTAGAAACTAACTGCGGTAATCTGGCCTTATCAGAAATGCGCTGGATACAAGAGTTTGACTGTGTTCGCACCGGGTTAAATATACTACCGGGGGGCCTCCAATTAGCGGGTATAAATCACCCTAGGTCTAAATTTAGTAGAAAAACAATATTAAAAGTACTAGTATTACTATGGAAAACTAAAATGACATATAAAAGTATATCGTATAGATTAGGGGTATCCATAAGTTCTATACGAGATATTAGTAATGGTAGAATACACGCATGGTTATCGGAGGAGTTTACGGAAGCCTATAATAACATGGTTCAATTAAGAGGTATACAAAAATACAGCGACATTACGAAGAAAAACTACCCTAAACTAGTAGATCCCACAGGAGTAGTTCATAGTATAACAAATATTGCCCAGTTTTGCAGAAATCACCCACTATTATCTAATAATTGGGAGTGTAATAAAACGGAGTTAGGTAGGCTATTTAAAGGCTCTAGAATGCAACACAAAGGGTTTAAACTACTATAAAAAAGCCCCCACAGTATGATAACTGTGAGGGCTTTTTTTTAATTTAATCAATCGTTATTTCACGAGTGAAATTATATTTGTAATGAGGAAGATTTTAGGTGCAAACCACACCATAAAAAATGCCTTGAGGTTAGACATGATAGCTGTTATGCATACCATACCTGTGATACACGTACCTATAATATACGGCAACCCTTGGTCTACAGTCCATAAGCCTTTATCATAGTCGTAGTGATTACTCAAGCAGGCCTTATTAGCCCATTTAATGCAGAAGTACTGAAAAGCTACAAGGGTTATCACACTAGCTAGTACAATAAATGTAAGGTAGGCTCTATTAAACGCGATATATTGATAAGCAATATCTGGTAACTGGGCTGCTGCAAAGTCTGCACCAGCCGCAGCAGCAGCAGCAGCTTCAGAAACCTTTGCGAAAATCGCATCAGCTCTCTGAATCAGCTGTTCTTGTAGGGGTGATAATGTTTCTTTAGTCATCTTAATAAAATTTATTAATTAGATAAGCTGCCTATACTGAATCCAGCCTAGAAAATTGCCTGAGCCTAACTTACCTTCTCTAGTGATATGCGTAACTCCTTTTTCAGCGTCCATGATATTAAAGTCGAACACCTTAGTAGGAGTAGACATAGGAGTTGATTGGTGCTCCACTGGAGAAGCATGCATAGGCTCACTATTGATTAGGCGATCGTAAATATCTCTAGCCTTCTCAATGCTTGTATCATTCTTACGATAACTAACCTGAGCACAGCAGCTAGCGGAAATTTTGATAGCGTCTTCTAGCTCGATCTCTTCTTTATGACTGTCCCACGTACTACCATAGTAGCTAAGAGGTCCGTTAAGATGAACCCGGGCGCGCTTCACGTAGGGAACGTGCCATTCGCCCGGTTTGAGGGGCATAGGGTGACTATCCTCCATAGCCTTAGCCATTTCTTTAGCTAGAGCATGAATTTCAGGCTGAGCATCTTCATGGTTGCGTAAGTGAAACCAGTTATCCCACTCAGTCGCAGTAACTACAGTTTTCATAGTTTGAGCAAACTCAGTAACACGGTTAGCCCACTGCTTATGAAGACCCGCACGCATTAGAGATTTAGAATACTCTACACATCCAGTGACAGCGATCTGCCACTCTCTTTTAGCAATTTCTAGGTCTACACCTTCAAGATCAACGCTAGACTGCATTCCTGGCTGATTGCGTTGCCATACTACAGGAGTAGCAGGGTTACTAAGAATATGCTCGTGCATACGTTCAACCGGAATAGCTCTAGAAGACGCAGCATTTCTAGAAAATACCCTATGCGTCATAAGTTCAGCATGAATGAACCTAGGGTACTCTAGTTCAAATGTTGTAATTCGTTTATTTGCAGGACTAATAGAGTCCTGGATAATTGTTGCTTTAATCATTAAATTCATCTATTCCGTTAAATGCGTTCCACCAGCTATCTTGAAACTCCGCTTGAGCCTTCTTTAGCCGGAAACGCAGTTCTATATTTTCGTTCACAATCTCTTCTAAAGCCTGCTGTAGTTCTGCTCTTGTATGACTGTCTCTATCATTAGCAAGCCTGCTAGCGTATGCGTAGGCATCCGCCTTGGCGAGTAGCGCATCTAGGGTCATGTTACATACTTTCCACGGGCTACTTTTAATGCATAGTCCATTGCTTTATGCAGTACCCAAGGATCTACAGCTACACTAGCCCCAGCTAAAGTTAATTTAACTGTATTAGCATCTAAAGGTTCAACACCTATGCGTGGTGCTTCGGCTAGGACGACCTCTTTATCGCTAAAGTGCAACGGCTTAGGGTCCCAGCAAGGTATCCATTGAATTTTATTCATTTTAATTAAATACCTGTCTGGCTAGCGTGTTGTGTATACCCATCTTAGTTTGTTTAATTTGTTGTTTCTTCATTGCGTCATCAATATCAGCATCTAGTAACTCTCGTGAAGGGCACCTGCTTCCAAGCTGCACACTGGTTTTTGGGGAATCAACAACGCACATAGATGAACTACTCCAGTGCTGTTCTCGCAGCCACCGATACCGAGCAGCGTCTGCCTGTGCTTCGGTGAGTTGGGCGCGGAGGGCTGCGAGTGCGGAGGCGGGGAATAGCTTGGTGCCAGTCGGAATCAGCTTGAGCATTTCCATGTTGTGGTGTCCATGCTCTCCACAGTCGATAGTGCAACCGCCGTGGTAGATCATCACCAGCTCCACATCCACCTTGGTCAGCCTCTCCACCTCTGCTCGGAGTGCGTCATAGTCCTGCTTGATCTGGTTGAAGTGATCGACGCAATCTATATTTGCTTTTCGCACAGCTTCGTTCTCCGCTTCAAGATCAGCACGGGCGAGGTCGGCGAAGCGTTGGAGGTCACTCCACTTCAAGACTCCGCTGTCACTGAGCCATGCGCTGGGCATTCCAGCCTCCCGCGCCCACTGCTGGATGTTCTCTGGGGTCATGTGCTGTGTCCTTGTTGTTCTGCGTACTGCTTCTGTAGGCTTGGGTGCTCGTCCACAAAGTCCCCCCACCATAGGCCGCAACGCTCACAGCAGATGCTGTGGTATTGGCCTGTTTTCTTGTTGAGCCACTGGCCCCACTTGTGCTGCTTAAATGGGTTTAGTGAGCATCGTCGCGTGTTTAATGGTGTCATTTCAGTTCCAATCTTGTGATGCCGTCATAAAAGTTCCAGCCGCCATACAGCACTACTGCAATCGCTGCTGGCAGGCCGTAAGTGATGGACATACCGAGAAAGACTGCGATGGTGATGAAGGTATCCAGCAAACGGCGTTTATTTATTTGAGTCATTCCAGTGCCTCCAGTGTTTCGATTGCATCCCCAATAAGGGATGAGTTTGCCCACTCCATGTCCCTTGCGATAATGTGTATCAACGCCTCCAGCGCCATCCGGTTCGCTGCTTTGTGGGCTGCGAGTTCTGCTTGCAGGCGTTCGATTTCGTCTGCTGCTTCTACTTGTAAATCGCCCCATACAGATACACCTTTGCTCGCGGTATATCTTAGTCCTTCAATCAGTGTCATTTATAATCCTATTTTCAAGCCTATAAGCAGATATTCCAAACACTAACGCAAGTATTAGAGACAGACCATATGCTAGTAAGTTATCGTACACTTGGGCCAGTATAAAGTTAGCCCACATAGCATTCCAGCTCTTAGAAGCAAAATATTCTTTACTCATAAAGCCTCCGCACCATATTAGTATGAAGTTCCTGACCCTTAGCTACAGCAGCTGTCCAGGCATTAGTAGGTTTAGTAGCTTTAGTAGGCTTAGCAACCTTACCAGTCACCAGATCATGCACTAAAACTGGTAGATCATGGAAACTGTGTAAAGTATCCTCCGCTGGAATACCTTTTAGCGAATTAGCAATACGTTCGAGCAAAGATGCCATATTACCGTTACTCTGCTCTAGAGCTTGAATATATTCTTCTGTTTCGCGCAGCTCGTGGCGCAGTTCTTCTTTATAGGCGTGATGTTCCGCACTACCTCCAGCAGTACGGTAGCGCTCAATAAGAACCATCATTTCTTTAGTATTCATAGAATGTATATGTGTTAGGGATTAAAGATTCGTTACTGAGAAACCACGTACACTTGTAAATACCTTCTTCACATATCCAAGTCTCAACTCGGTTATGTGCGTTCTCTTGATAGTCTAGGAGTTTACAGGTTTTTGTGATCTCTATATAACTTTTATTCATACAATATTATAACAAAAAATAAGGGGCGTAACAAGTCGATATTTATCAACCTATTACGCCCCTTGCTACATATAAAATATGTGATTATTAATAACTGCAACCTTTTTAAGCTTCCATTTTGGCTTAACGGTGAAATTATGGTAGTGTGTAGCTTTAAACTTACCTAGAATATCTCTATTCATGTAAGCAGCCACTGCAGCCTCTTTAGATTGCTGCCACTCGTTTATATTGATTTGAGCTTTGTAGAACTTGCTAGTCCATGAAAACTGCTTCTTCTGGTAGACTACTCTACAGATGTTTTTAGGGTATTTGATGTTTTCAGTACGATTTAATGTAACTAAAGCCACTGCTAGTTTACCTTTATGAGGCTCTCCACGGCTTTCGTAATACACATTTCGTATCAGACAATCAAGCTCAGTATCTTGAGCAAATCCTAGTGTGGTATGAGATAAAAATACCAAAGCGATTAATGTTAGAAGTTTCTTCATGCTTCTCCTTAGTTGCTTCGGTAACTGTGATTACTTAGGTACTAGAGCTAGAACTGCTACTTCCCTCTGGAGCTTCTCCGCTTCTCTCACTATCTGTATCGCTAGTTGAGTGTCTTCCGTCTCCACCTTCCACTCCGCTAATTTGCCCCGAATCTTCGCGTACACTAGGGTTACTGAGTTTGTCATAGTTCTCTCTTAGTTGAGTTAGTTCATTTAACTGTTCATTGACCCTAAGCTGTAGCCGGTTCATAATGTCTTGGTTAGCCAAGTTAATCTCAGCAACCTGTTTCAGTACTCTCGCAGCTTTTAGCATCAGGGCAGTAGGGGGCTTTACCAACATATTACCATCAGAATCATATTCCTTGGTACCATTAGTAAGCTCGTTAAGTAGGTTTTGCATAATCACAATTATCCGAAATTGAATGATAATTATATCGGAATTGGGCGTAGATAACAAGTGCAAAATTTTGCCCCTTTTGGGTCTGCGCCAACCTCGCAAAAAATTCGTCTCGACAAACTGTCGCCCACGTGTTATAATTATCGAAATGAGGAATATACATGACAAGTTATACCAGAGAATTAGAGCTACTCATTCTTGATACTTTACTACCAGCGTATGTTAAGTATCAGAAAGCATTAGGTGCCATAGACCCTTTATGGGGCATTAATCCTGAATTGCTGAAACAAATGAAGAAGGCTAAGAAGCTGCCAGCGCTGCTTTTAGCAAAGGAATCTCGCTCTTGATTTTTTAGTATAACTTGTAGTATAATAATTGATTATTCACCATAAACACGTATGACAGAAGATATTAAAAATATGTGGCCACAGGCTAACATCGGTCAGGCAAAAATTAAGACAGAGGCTATCAAATTTGATGAAGGAAAGCCCGATTGGAGTTTAGTGCCATTTGAGGCGCTTGAAGATATGGCTAAGGTTCTTACCTTTGGGAGTAAGAAATATAGTGCATGGAACTGGTCTGAGAATGGCGGGTTCAAATGGACGCGATTAATTGCCTCTTGTTTACGACATTTATTTGCGTTCATGCGTGGAGAGGATAAAGACCCTGAGTCAGGTATCTCTCATATCTCCCACGCACAATGTAACCTATTATTTTTAGCATATTACATTCGTAATAAAGAGAAGTTTAATAAAGACGACCGTAATGCACGATAAGTTAGACAGGGCGCTCAACCGTACTAGAGATAGACTTCTAGACGTTTGTCACACGCTAGAGATTGATATTAATGACATTGATGTGGACGAGCTTTTAAACGTACAATGTACCGCTTGTAATATATGGGGTAATCGCTTTACTGAAATGGTGGATAGCGAGGACTACCCTCTATGTGAATTTTGTGACAGCATGGAATCGCTGAGATTTTAAAATGACTAAAACAGAACAGTTACTACAACTATCCTGCCCTTATGATAACCAGTACCAAGGCACTAGAAAGCGACTGCTATTTGTGTGCAGCGCTGGGCTACTACGCTCACCCACAGCCGCTGCAGTCGCCACGTCTCTAGGGTACAATGCTAGAAGTTGTGGAACTGGCAGTTATGCCCTTATTCAGCTATCTGCGAATCTTATCTATTGGGCGCAAAAAATCGTTTTCGTAAACGAAGAAAATTACTATGAGGCGATAGACCTTTTAGTAGGGCAACAAGATTTGCTGGATGAAATGGCAGATAAGCATACTGTATGGGATATTCCAGATCATTATAACTATATGGATGTAGAACTTGTGTCTAAATGCCATGAACTGCTGGGCGCTGCTCCGAAATTCTGACTTGAATTCTTCGGCAAAAGATTGTATAATTATTCTTTTGACGGAGAATTATCATTAATATCTTCTACCTAGATAGAAACATACACGAATGCGTGCAATATCACAATGATAAGCACTGCGTTAAGATGATTCTAGAGTATGCTCAGTTGCTTTGTTCCGTACACAGCGTGACTAACCCAGAGTCAGCTAACTGGGAGTTCATATACAAGCTAACACATAAGAACCATCCCGATGCAGTCTGGGCACGATCATCTTTGGAAAATTACGAATACCTTATCAGCTTGGCGATACTTCTCGGCGAGGAATATACCTTTCGATACGGCAAAACACATAAGTCTATTGGAGTCATTGAACGGCTTCCTATCCCGGAATTACCATCATTGGGATTTACCGAGCCGCCAAAATGCGTTCATGATGACTTCAAAGGAATTGAAGATACTGTCGAAGCCTATCGAGCATACTATATGCGAGACAAACGCGAGTTCTGTGTATGGAAAAAACGTGGAACTCCTTACTGGTTTAAATAAACAATCTCTGGCGTTCGTATAATGGATAATACATTAGGCTTCTACCCTTTTGATGGGAGTTCGATCCTCTCACGCCGGACCAAATACTATGTATAACGAATTCAAGAATCCTTATCATCCCATAGAAACACAACTAGAGATAGCCCTTGGTGCTATTGCATTTAGAGACGAAGTAATTGCAAATCTTCGCCATCAAATTAAGAATCTTAGGGATTCTTTACTAAACTATGAGCTAGAAGAAGTCATTTCAGCCAATCAATTTTCTCACTTGAATTTTTACAAATAATATTGTATAATAATTTCTTTACGGAGAAAAATAGTATGACACCAGCAACCTTTAATTTCGCAGTAGCACTGCTTGAAAGTGTAGTTGGAGACGTCTACTATAAAGGTGGAAAAGAGGAAACTGATACGCTTATTAATTCCTGGGCTGACGGATACGTTCAATATTGTGAGGAACAACTAAAAGTATGACTTACGATAAACAGTTTCTAGTTGACGCATTTCTTTGGCGTTACACTGATATTCTTCTTCAGAAGTCAAAAGATGAACTTGATAAGTTTGTTGAAATGACTTATAATTATTACTCTGAAGTCGGAAAAGATAAATTTCGTGAGAGTTGTTCGCTATCCTCTGACGAGATCCGAAAATTTAGACTTGCGACAGGCAGCTAATTATTGTATAATTAATGCTTAGACAGTGAGAAAGCAGACAGAATAAGATATACCGGCTCCGACCGCTGACGCACTAAGTGCACATAACCCGGATGCTAAAGGTTTGTATAAGGTTCTCGCAGTTCGTAGTTATCTAGAGATAACGTAATAAGGGTTATTGGAACCCTGACGATCAGCTTCTCACTAATGTATTGGGTGGACATGAGTTCCTTTGCAATGTAATCTATTCGTAATTCGCTGTGCGTAGAGTAGTAAGGAATTAAGTTCTTAATTATTGACAAACCTCAGCAATAGCCATTAGTTATCACAATTAAGAATTTTGACTTGATTAGAAGTTTTAATTGTGTTATAATTATTTCTGCGATACAAACAGCGTATCACCTTACTGGATGGCAATAAATATTGCGAACCGCATATTCAGAGCGCACCTTGTATCGCAGAACATTTTAATGCCCATTAAGTTAGGCTACCGAAGGTAGCGCTGCCTTTATATACGGAAACAATGGACATGAGAAGATAGGTGCGCGAGACTAAACGTAAACCAGTTTCCCAACATTCCTTTCCATGCACATGGACAAGTCACGAAGTGTATATTAATTAGTAGCTTAACTTAATGGAAGTGTGGGTGAGAGGCTGAAACCGCGAGACTGTAAATCTCGTCTTAACCGCACGTTGGTTCGAATCCAACCGCTTCCACCAAATTTGGACAAGCTGAGGTAATTACCTGATGCTGGTATGAAATTCCCTAACAGCATAGGGGAAGGATGCAAGTTTGATTCTTGTTTTGTCCACCATTCGACTAAGGAGTATTTATGTATACCCTGACCCTAAGTAACGGCAAGCGTGTAAAGTTTTACGTTAAGGCTTGTGCTGAATTGTTCAAGCAGTCTATGGGAGGTAACATAACTTCGGAGTAAACAACCTTCAGTGAAAAGTGGAGCCTAGTCCTAGTGCGACTTAATTCTCTAGGAATCCCAGGGATGGGAAGAACAGCAGTGAGGGGGTCGGCTGTATAAACATTCCCCTCGCCAATAGCATCCGTGCGTATTGACGTTTCCAGATCGTATAACTGGGCCTATAAGTAGTAAGTTTCAACGCATGACTTCCTAGACCAGATCGCTTTCTTCTCTGCCCGGAGGGAGATCGCCTGTTGTACAAGGATATATTTGGCAAATGTCATCAGAACAGGCAGATAACTGATGAAAGAAACTTACTTCTTATAGGAGAGTAGCAAGTGGTGGAATACTTCGCACTAAGCGCGCTCGTAAATTGACAAATTTGTATAATAGTAGTGAGTAGCTTCTCACTTGAATACAGCCTGAGTTCGAATAC
>JACCDQ010876032.1_pt1 | contig 47696 bp, 58 predicted proteins | sample 7446031 | NCBI WGS metagenome assembly JACCDQ01 (sample SAMN15323442, study PRJNA562643) | freshwater metagenome | isolation source: river surface water | place: USA:Blue River Watershed | collected 2017-08-17
CACAACCAGCCGAGGAAGTTTCTGTGCCAGTTGTTGAAGAAGTAACCACACAACCAGTCGAGGAAGTATCTATGCCAGTTGTTGAGGAAGTAGCCACACAATCAGCCGAGGAAGTTTCTGTGCCAGTTGTTGAGGAAGTAACCACACAACCAGTAGAAGAAGTGGCAACACAACCAGTCGAGGAAGTATCTGTGCCAGTTGTTGAGGAAGAAACCACACAATCAGCCGAGGAAGTTTCTGTGCCAGTTGTTGAGGAAGTAACCACACAATCAGCCGAGGAAGTTTCTGTGCCAGTTGTTGAGGAAGTAACCACACAACCAGCAGAGGAAGTGGCAACACAACCAGCCGAGGAAGTATCTATGCCAGTTGTTGAGGAAGTAACCACACAACCAGTCGAGGAAGTATCTGTGCCAGTTGTTGAGGAAGAAACCACACAATCAGCCGAGGAAGTTTCTGTGCCAGTTGTTGAGGAAGTAACCACACAACCAGCAGAGGAAGTGGCAACACAACCAGCCGAGGAAGTATCTGTGCCAGTTGTTGAGGAAGTAACCACACAACCAGTCGAGGAAGTATCTATGCCAGTTGTTGAGGAAGTATCTATGCCAGTTGTTGATGAATTATCCACACAATCAGCCGAGGAAGTTTCTATGCCAGTTGTTGAAGAAGTAGCAACACAACCAGTCGAGGAAGTTTCTGTGCCAGTTGTTGAGGAAGTAGCCACACAACCAGCCGAGGAAGTTTCTGTGCCAGTTGTTGAGGAAGTAGCAACACAATCAGCCGAGGAAGTTAATATGCCAGTTGTAGAAGAAGTAGCAACACAACCAGTCGAGGAAGTATCTATGCCAGTTGTAGAAGAAGTAACCACACAATCAGTCGAGGAAGTATCTATGCCAGTTGTTGATGAATTATCCACACAATCAGCCGAGGAAGTATCTGTGTCAGTTGTTGAGGAAGTAGCCACACAACCAGTAGAGGAAGTTTCTATGCCAGTTGTTGAGGAAGTTGTAGAGGAAGTGGTTGAAGAACAATCAAGTTTAACAACAGAATTAAAAATAGAAATACCAAATGCAGATATTTCAACTATATCTTCATTAAACTTATCTTCATTAAAAATGCCACGTTCAGTTAAACAAAAAATGGTTTTTATGTAATAATTATTTATTTTGTATTTTGAAATATATTAACAATAATTATAATGGCAACAACAGTAGACAGTTATGCGGCCCTTCTTGGTGCCTTAAAAGATGTTGATTCAAATGTGAGATCAGAGATTTCATATTTGGATCGTAATGTTACGAATGGTATGAGCTCTGCTGTAGCTAATATGATTCAAAATAGCAACGGCAATGCCGTAAACACACGAGGTGAAATTAATCGTGTATCTGATTTTATGATTAATGATTCAAGACGTAATGTAGATAGTCTAGCAGGAACAATTGAAAGACAAAATATTCTTGCTCAAAGTATGGGTGAGGCACGCTTTAAAGATTTAAAAGATGTAGGACATCGTAATTCGGATTTTGCCCTAAACGATGCTCGTAGAAATTCAGAATTTTTATCGACTGCCGTTGAGAGAAATGGAACAGCATCTATTCTTGCTACTCAAGCAGCAGCAGCTAGTTTAGGCGCAGCAATTGAACGCACAGGCTCAGCAGCAACTCTTGCTACTCATAATTCTGGCGTTGAATTATTAGCTGCTATGGAAAGAAATAATATGACTACAAATACAAATGCGTATAATTTAGCTAAAGATACTATATCATCTGTAGAAAGAAATGGAACACAAGGAACAATGGCAACTGAGAGAAATGGCACAATGAATTTAGCTGAAACTATTCGAAACGCCGGACAAATACGTGATTTAATTAACCATCAATCTGCTGAAAGTCGTAATCAATTACAAACAATGTCAATGCAACAATTTCAACTTGCTAAAGAAACAGCTCTTGCTGCTAAAGAAACTGACTTAAAGGTTGCCGAATCCGCTTTTAAAACACAACAACAAACCGCTGCAATTTTAACTGATATGGGTAGAATAAAAAGTGAATTAGAGAGACAAGCTGCAGATAATGCAGCAATGGCTGCTCGTGATATTGCCCTTCTCTCTAGAGATATATTAACATCAAAAGGAGAAATTATGAAACAAGCATCTGATAATACTGCCGCTATTCAAATTGAAGCTCTTAAAAATAAAGATGGTCTTTCTTGCCAAATTCATAGTTCCTATGATAAATTAGTAGGACTTAATACCGAACGTATTCGTGATAATCTTAACGATTATCGTGCAGAGAATGTTGGTTTAAGATATGGCGATTGGCATCATCACAGACATCACCACCATCCAGATATTCATAATAATCTCTATTCTAATCTTGACCGAGGAAGAGGATTTGAATTTGGCGAGCGTGGTGGATTTGGTCCAGGTGCAGGTCCAAGATAAAAAATATTAGTTGTCTATGTTATTCGTGAAACATTCATCAAAATCACAACTGTTTGGAACTTTTAATTCTTCTTTTAAATTAAAAATAATAGCTATTATTAAAACAATAAATAAACCGATTAATGTTTTTTTAATAATATTATAAAGATAATCCATTATAATATTATTAAATATTTTTAAAGATTTAACTTTATTTACACTTTATTTACATTGATTATTTACACATTTTTGACCAGTTGATTTACAATCAGTATCTTTTTTGCATTTATTAATTAATCCTTCTCTACGACGATTCGAAAAAGATTCTTGCATATTCCAAGCCATACTTCCAACAATTACAATTAATAATCCAACAATAACAGGTGTTATATTTTTAGGGGCTCTATTTTTCATTATATAATTAACTTAATATTTTTTATTATTCAAATATTAATAAAATATTCTAAAATATTATAATGAATAAAGATTTATCCAATAATACTTTAGGTAGTTTTAAAACATTCATTAAGGAAAATGGAGTAATTGCTTACGCAGCGGGTATGATTATTGCTCTATCCTTGAAAGATTTTATTACATCGATTGTAAGTGATTTAATTGTTCCTGGAATTAATATGATTTTATTATCATTAAGAATTAAAGAAGTGTCTAAATTTCTTCCAGGTAAAGAGAAAGTAGATATTTTTCAATTTTTAAAGACATTTATAAGTTTTATTTTTATTATGGGAACTACCTTTATGGTATTGAACTATACAATTAAGAATATTATAAATAAATAAAAAATAAAAATTGAACTCTATTCTATTTCAATTCAAATTCATCAAACACTAAAACAGAATGTCTTTTTCAACGAAGTTTTCAACAGATTATTTGAAAATTTATTTTAATAAAGTTAAAGTATCACAGAATTTCTATAATTTGATTGAAGATTATAATTTACATTTCTACCATAAGTATAATGAATGGTCAATTCAAAAAAATAATTTTATTAAATCAATCTTATTGAATGAAGAAACTAAAAAGATATATTTTGATAATGAATGGAATTATTCATTACCAATTAATTATGAACATTTATTTATGAATGAAAATGAAAAAGAATATTATAAAAATAATTATATTATAAGACAAAATATAATTATTAATTTCAATAATTCGTGTGGCTCTAAATTATATCCTTTTAACTATCCAGAAATAGTGGCGAATGATTATTTAAAATATAAATTGAATGATATATATCAATGTTACACAATGGAACAATTAAATTCAATTCAGTTTAAATACTATATTGAAACATATAAAAAATGGTTGTATACATTTGATAAACAATTTGCTAAAAGTTTAGATGTATTAAACCCAGATAATATGGAAAAATATATGTTAAATCGTGAGAAAGAATATAATAAAAAAATCAGAGAAAAACTATGGTCTTGGAAATTAATGGATTATAATTTTAATAATTTAGTTTTATTAATGAAAATGAAAAGAAAAAGAACAAAATTACCCACAAAAATATGGATGGTTATTTGTACCTATTTATAAATCAATCAGCACGAATTCCAAGACCAACAGGAAATCTAGGTATTCCATCTTCAGATAATTCTTGATATTTCACAATTAATTTTTTACCGTAATATTGTGAAATATTTTCCATCATTTCTCTCTTTTCTTCCAGAGAACATTTCATATTTACACTGAATTTTTTTTCATCCTTTGTAATACATTCAAATACAGGAACGCCACCAGTTCCTTCGTGATGTCCAATGATAATATAATCGGCATCTTTGAAAAGTTTATATTTTATTAAATCTTTACTTCTAATTTGTTGTTTGTATAATCCCAAAGGATTACGTAACATGATTCCTTCATAACCTTTATTCACAAAGAATTGATGTAAGTCATTCATTTCTTTTTTAGATTTTATGAATGTTGTATTGACTAAAAATAGAGAAATACTAGAAGTAATAAATTCTTTTAATTGTTGATATCTCTCTTCATAGGTTTTATTTGAATCAATTAAATCATAAATATGATATTGAATCTTAGATAATTCTGGATGATCTTTTTTACGAACAATACTTGTTATTTTTTGAAAACCAAGTTCATGACAATACAATTCGCCATCTAAAATTAAATTTGGATTTTTTAAAAATAATACATTTAATTCCATTGATAAATGAGGAAAAGATTGAAAAATAGTATTATTTCTAGATTGAAAAATAATTTGATTGTTATATTTAAATACAATACATCTGATACCATCTAATTTTGGTTGGGCATAACAAGGATATTTCTCTATCTTATTAGAGAATTCAGTTGCTAACATTGGAAAATAGGTAGGATGTTTTGAAGTATCTTTTATATTATCATAAGTCACATAACCACTTTTAATTTTCTTATCCCATTGAGATTTTGCTTCAAGTTGAGCCTGTTCTTCTGCAGTTGTTGCGTTTTTTTTTCCTATATTTTTACCTTCACAAATTTGTTCGTGTATAACTTGTTTTGCATCTAAAAATCCGTGTTCAATTGTAATTTTATTGTCTTTGACAGAAATTTTCCATTGTTTAATACGATTCGTTGAAGGAGAGATACTGTATAATGTTTCCATTGTTAAAATAAATTATATATGTTTATTTTTATTTATATATATATATATGGCATTTAGTAGCTTTAGTTTTAATCCTCTTAGAAATTTTAAAGGCAAAGCAGAAGCAGCTGCAGCACCAATCAAAAAAGGAACAGCAGCTGCAGCAGCAGCAATATCAGAATATACAAACCCTAAAAAACTGGCACAGCAAAAAGCAATAAAAGAACAAAAAAAAAGAATAAAAAAAGAAGAAAAAAAGAAGAAAAATGAAGAAAACGAATTAACAAGACAAATGAAAAAAATGAGTCAAATTAGAATTTCTCGCAGAAAATTGAACGAGCGTATTAAACCACCTGTAAACAAAACTAGAAAACAATTTCCAAATGATTTGAAATCATTAAATGATGATGAGTATAATAAACAATTAAGAAATTCTTTGAAAGCTTATTATTTAACTATAATACAAATGGATAATGAAATTAATTTGGTTTTGGAAATGAAAAAACCAAATATTAAAAAAGAACCGGATATAGATGACAAATATTTATCGAACATAGATGATAATGATTTAAAAAATATTGCTCATAGAATTGATTTTCTTATTAATTTTTTAAAAAATTTTTATATTAAAGAAGATACTGAAATTGAAATTGAATTTATTCCATCTATGAAGAATGGTCGTATTATGTATAAAAATCCTGATAGAAAAAATAAATTAGATAAATTAATAAATGACGAAAATAAATCATTAATAAGAAAAATTATAAACAAATTAATCACTATTAATGAAAAAATAAACACATTAGTGGAAGAATATTATTCTCTTAATGAGATTATTGCTATGGTTTCAAATTATCGTTTTCAAAAAAAAATTAAAACTGGTTCGAACGTAACAAAATTTATGCTTTCTATTGGTTTATCATTCGTTCCATTTGGAACGGGTGTTCAGGAATTGGGTCAAGTTGCAGGACCAATTGTGGCATCTTCAATCTCGAGTGCTACCGGACTAACCGGAGAGAAAATTATAGACAAGACTTTGGGTTTTATAGGAAGAAAAAAAAAATTATCTACAATTAGTGAAAATGACACTGACACTGGGAATGGACACGTAATTATTACAATTAAAAAACCTAAATTAGTGAATTATTGTGATATTGATAAATATAATAAAGACCTAACTGAATGGTTGGAAAAACAACATAATACTGTAAATTTTAACAATGAAAATTCTAACAGTGAAAATTCTAACAGTGAAAATTCCAACAATGAAAATTCTAACAGTGAAAATTCCAACAATGAAAATTCTAACAGTGAAAATTCCAACAATGAAAATTCCAACAATGAATCGATTATGTCATCTAGTCGTACAAATGGTGGAAGTGTTAAAAATAATCGTAACCGATTTAGAACAAGTAGAAAAAGAATTTCTCGAGCTCGCTCTGCTCCATAAAAAATAAAATTGTAATGATAATAATTAGAAAATTGAACCTTAAATAAATATTAAAAAAACTTATAACATTATTACACACAATGGATGACAGGCATTTGGATTTAATGTATAGGAAGAGGTTTATAATGAATGAAAACACACCTCAATGTTTAGATAATTCTCATTATCATCATATTGCTTGTTGTATAAAAAATGAAAATATACTTAGTTTCGGTCAAAATCATTATCCTGTAAATACACATCATTTTAAAAGTTTTCGTGGTGCTTCGATTCATGCTGAACACGACGCAATACGAAAACTTCCTTTCTCTCGAAAACCAATTAAGATTGATTTGATGGTTCTTCGTTTTACAAAAAATAAAAAATTATGTATGTCAAAACCTTGTAATAAGTGTGTTCGGTATATGTTAAGTGATTCTTTAAAACACGGATATATAATTAAAGATATTTGGTATTCAACTGATACTGGAGATATTGTTAAAACAAACTTAAGTAAGCTTCAAGACCTTCAAGATTATTAATAATATTAATAAATAATAAAAATTGAAATAAAATAATTGTTATACTATTTTTTAATCAAATGGCGCAACTCGAAGTTTCAACATCAGTAATGGATACTTCTATTTTAAGATTATCAAAAGATATATTAGAACATAAAACTGAACAGGAGCGTATTAGACATCGTAATATTTACCCCGAAGGAGGTTTTGTATTTAATTGTAAATTTCCTATAAAAGAAATAGATAATGTTCCAGTAAATGTAATAATTACATTATATGAAGAAACAACTCATAAACAAATTGATTTAACAATTAAAAGTTCTAAAATATATGTTCCAGAAGATGATTCTATTATCAATGAAGATGATGGACCAGATGAATTAGAAGCATATATTTTCAATAGCGAAGAAATTATAAGAAATAATAATCCAAAATATACAATTGAATTTATTCAAGAAGCATTAAAAATTATTTATGATAAATTAAAAATTCTTTACTTTGACAAATACAATGGTAAATTTATGGATAAGAGTAAAGAAATATCATATCAAGATTGGAGAACATTTCTTAATATTGAAAACATAACATTAGATTTTAATGAATGTTGTGTTTGTTTGGAAATGACCGCAACACAAACCCCGTGTAAACATTCTCTGTGTTTTAAATGTTGGTCAAACTTAAAATATACAAAAAGTAAAAAATATAATGAAGACACAATTAAATGTCCTTATTGTAGAGACGATATTTCATTTTAAATTAATTCTTCTTTTAATGAATCAATATTTAATAAGGTAATAGAATAATTTGTTTTATTTATTTCATTTATTTTTTTGATTTGTTTAATAATTTTTTCTTTTATTTCATCATAAAAATTCCAAGCAGTAATTATAATAACTGTATTTTCTTGAATATTATTAAGAGCACTAATAGGTCTAACAATTATGTTACTTCCTGGTGTATATAATTCATTTTTTAATGGGTTTTCATCAATCATAAAATCAATATATTCATAATTAATATTACAAAAATTTAATACCGTCATTGATTTTGCGGTGCTTCCATAAGCAACAATATTTCTCCCATTTAATTTATATTGAAATATTAAATTATTTAATTCTGTTTTATATTTTAAACATTTTAATTTATATTTATTATAAGTTTGAATATCATATAGTCCTAATTCTCTTTCTTGTTGTATAATAGAATCTACATTTTTATTATCAACATCATATTTACATATTTCAAAAATATAACTAGTTCCATGTATATAGTTTTCATAAACATTTGCTAATGTTAAATTATTTTTATCACAAATATATTTCATACTATTTGTATTAAAAAAACTAAGATGTTCATGATATATTGTATCAAATTGATTTTGAAGAATCATATTTTTTTGACTTGTTTGAATATATAACATAGATTTGTTTGTCATAAGTTGATTTATATATTTTAAAAAATCACTGGGGTAATCAATATGAGCAAAAACATTTGCTGCAATGATAATATCAAAATCGCCATATTTTTTTATTAATTTATCAACAGTAGATTGAGAGAAAAATTCACAGAATATATCGTGTGATTTTTTTGAACTAATTTCTTTATAAATATTTTCGGCTGGATCAACACCAACTGTTATGATATTATAGTCAGGTAAAAATTCTTTTTTATAATTTAAAATTTCATCTAATTGTGAACCATCATTACACGCAATCTCTAATATTTTAATAGTTTTATTATCATATTGTTCATTATTTTTTATATATTTGGAAATAACATCACTTCCAAATTCTTTAAAATTATTTTTTAAAGTTTGACTTGTTCCACTTACATAAATATAATTTTTAAACAATTTAATTGGATTTACTACACAATTTAATTGTGTATGATAGCAATGATTACATAGCTGAAGATTTAAAGGAAAATATTCTTCAATATTATTTATTTTCTCTGTTTCAGTTATATATTTGTTAGCAAGTGGTTGTAATCCAAAATCTAATAATGTAGTAGTTTTATTTTCACATACTCTACATTGATCTATTTTTTTATAAGAAATATAATTATCATTATTTCTATTCTCTATATTTTCAATATTATCCCAATTATGAATGATTTCATCTGTAATATTTTCAATTGTATTATTAAATTTAAAATTAAAAGTTTTTATAAATTTGTCAGAATTTATTTTAAAGTCATATTTTGTTTTATTGTCATAATTAATTTTATTATCATCTGGTATTTCAGCTTCTATACCGAGATTATTTGTAAAATAATAGGCAATATCTTTAACGGCACAATTAAATGAATTTAAATTATATATTCCTGATTTTTCTATAGAACCATTTAAAATAATAGTATAAATCGCATTACATAAATCATTTATACCTAAGATAGGTCTATTTAAATCTTGATTTGATACAAAAATTTTATTATTGTTTTTATAATTAAAATACATACTATTTATCATAATATCATTTCTCATATTTCTACTGTATCCATTTACTGTGCCAAATCTTAAACCATAATATTGTTTATTTGATGTTTTAGCTAATTTATCAATACATTGTTTAGACCAATCATAATAGTTATATGGATCACTCAAAAGGAATTCTTCATCTGCAATTAAATTATTTGTATTTCCATAAACGCTAGAAGAACTTGCATATATAAGTTTTTGTTCTGGTTTAATGATATCCAACAACCAAGCAAAATTTTTAATATTGTTATCAATTACATTATTTATATTTTTACAATTATTAACACTACCTTGTCCGGCAAATAATATAATATCTGTAAATTGTTCAAAAAAATGTTTTGGCATATTTTGATAAGTAGTTTCAAAATATTTTACATTTGGATGTTGTGATATTTTATTTGAATAATTATTAGAATCTAACGAAACAATATCATTTGATTTTTGTAATAAAAAATCTATTAATCTAGATCCTATATAACCTTTACCTCCAATAATTAATATTTTCATTATTAATATTAATAATTATTTTTCATTATATACTTTAATTAAATTATATAATTCTTTATTTAAATCAATTAATACTTTACCATCTTCAGTATATTTATTATTAATTTGTATTATTTTTTCTCTGTCATATAAATGTTGAAATCCTTTATTATTATTTTTATCGTGTTCTGACATTTTATTTTTTATTTGTAATTTTCTTTTCATTACATTTTCGTTCATAGGAAAAAAACCTAACCATAAAATATATAATAAATTATTATTTACACTATAATAATTTGTTTGATGTCTTCCTAATTTATAATTACCATTTGTATGATTATGAATAATACGAAACCCACGTTTATCATTATATTTAATATCATCCTTCAATAATTGAAGATATAATTCATTTTTTGAATTAAATTCATAATTATTTTTTGAATAAGGTGAATAACATTTTACAGAAAAAGCAATTGAAACAGATGGATGAAATAAATTTTTAATATCTGTATGTGAAAATAAAAATTCAGTAGTATTTAATACCATTTTAACTATATTCGTTCCAATAAAATTGCTTTCTATATACATTACTTCTTGATCTACTTTTTTTGCATCAAATTCTTTATTTCTACTTTTAATAATAATACATTCTGGCCAAATATTCTTACAAATTTCTATGGAACGATCAGTGCTATTATAATCAATAATAATAAGTTTATCAAACATAGGTTTATGATGTTCTAGCCAAAAAGGTAATAAGTATTCTTCATTGTATATATGAGAAATTAATAATGATTCCATTGAATGAATATTATATAAGTTTTTAATATTTTTAACTTAATATAAAATAATAAGTTAAAATAATATTGCTGACCAGGATTGAACTGGTGACCTACGGCTCATAAGACCGTCGCTCTAACCAACTGAGCTACAGCAACACATTATTCCTAACCAGGATTGAACTGGTGACCTACGGCTCATAAGACCGTCGCTCTAACCAACTGAGCTATAGGAACAAGATATCACAGGTGGGATTCGAACCCACGAAGCCGAAGCAGTAGCTCTTAAGGCTACCCCATTTGACCACTCTGGTACTGTGATTACATAACAGTTTCTTGCTGTTATACTCATATATATGATATTGGTTTATATTGATTTTAATAATATATATCTTTTTTATCATTAATTTAAAGATTATAAGTTTTTAAGAATTAATAAAATAATAAATTTATTTATTAATGAATAGTATAATTTCTATTTTTATTTTTATTTTTATTAGTGTAATTTTGATAAAATTATTTTTTTACATTGGTAAAATGTATGGATATATGATGACTTTATTTTTAGTTTTTGTAGTTATACCTGTATGGTATTTTATAAAAACATTTTATTTAGATAATCAAGATATTGATTATATGGTTTATTATCAAAATGAAATTGATGTGAATGAAATTGAATATTGTTAGTATTAATAAAAAAATTGAAATGTAAAAAATGTAAAAATAAACAATTAAAAAATAACAATATGATTCGTTCTCCCGATGAATACCGAACAGAAAGATTAATAAATAATAATAATAATTCACTAAAAGACATTAGTTATGTTGACCAAATGAAACTTGCTATAGAAATTAGCCGTCAAGATTATTCCGATACTATGGAACAGATGGAAGAACAACAAATATTAGAATTACATCTTGAACAATGTAAAAATAGAGAAAAAGAAATTTCAGTTATTTTATTAAAAATAAAAAAAGTAAGTAAATATGATAAAGAATTAGATGAACTATTGTTTATAATTGAAGAAATCTTTAGTCAATATACAAATGGATATATTGACTCATTTAACTCATTTTGTTTAGAAGAAGAAATCAAAACAAAAATATGGAAAAATTTATTACAAATAAGATTTACAGAAGATGAAAAAAATATTTTAAAAAAAATAATTAACTAATATTAACTAATATTAATAATTTATTAATAGTTATTAATTTTTTATTAATTATTAATGATTTGATAATTTTAAGACATTTGAACCATTTGAGCCATTTGAGCTTTTTGTTCCTTTTCTCGAAAGAATTCTTCAATCTCTAATTTTTCTTCTTCTGTCCAAACTCTTTTACTTTGTTTTTTTGGTTTAAAATTTGGTTGAATATTTAATTCATTTAACATATATTTACGATCCATACTTTTAACATCATTATAGAAAGATTCTACTTGTGGAATATTAGGACGAAAATGAATAAATACCATATTATAGAGTTCGGTTTTATATTGCATTAAAACCAAATCAACTTGTTCAACACAATCGCACCTAAGAAAATTAGAGAACATTTTTTTAAAATCTTCTTCTTTGAGTTGAGTAGAAGCCTTTGGAATATGAACAGACAATGACATTTTGTTTTTTGAATACATATTTTATAAGGTTTTATTTGTCTATCAATTTTTTATTAAATTAAAAATCAAAATAATAAAATTAATTAAAATAATAAAAATAATCACAATAACATTAATAAATTATACAGGTAAATAATTTGGATCATATTGAAATAATGTATCATAATTATCTTCTATAATATCTAAAAGAATTCTATGAATTAAAATATTATTAAAAGCAATATTTTTTGGTTGTCTCCAAAATAATAATAAACAACTTACTTTAAAATAAGACTCTTCAACATTCATTAGAATATATTTTTTTAATTCTTTATTATCAAATATAAAGTCATTATCTCTGATATATTTTATATTTATGGTTTTATTACATTCAGAACAAATAAATTTATTTTCACAATAAATCATTCTACAAGGTTTATTATAGTCACGAATACAATTTTCACAGTAAATATATTGAATATCATAAAATTCACGAATTACTTTTATAAATTCGTTACTTTTATTTCCAAAAATAAATTTCATAAAATTTCTCATCTTGTTTATAATTAATCTTTAGTTACTTTTTAGTTACTTTTAGTTACTTTAATTAATAATATAATTTTATTATGAAATTAATCAAATTATATAGTTAAAATATATTATGAAAGAGATAATTATTATTATGCCATTATTTTTTGGTTGGCTTTCTTCTACTAAACCAGATGAATGGTATAAAAAATTAAAAAAACCAAGTTATGTTCCTCCATCTTATGTATTTGGAATTGTATGGCCAATTCTATATTTATGTATTGGATTTTCTTATTATATAGCATTAAAAAATAAACCCTTATACTATTGGCTATTACCGTTAATACATTTATTATTTAATTTTAGTTATAGTGTTACATTATTTAGATTTAAACAATTGAGAGAAAGTATGATAATTTGTTTTATGACCCTTTTGACAGCATTAATTATAACATATTTATTTTCTATTTATGACAAGACATTTTTCTCTGTTTATTTAATGATTCCATATTTATTATGGTTATCGTTTGCTTCTTTTTTATCTTTTAAAATATACAAATTGAATAAATAAATTATTAACTTATATTAAATGAATAAACGAAATATATCACTTTTATATATTACTTTTGTATTTATATTTGTTTTAATATTTTTTCAGTTGTTCAATAGTTGTCGTAAATGTCAAGAATGTGAAGGATTAAGTGATGGAAGTTTTTGTATGCCAAATACAAATAAACTCTTTTATTTAAAAACAAAACTAGGTAAAAAAATATATTTAGATTTAAAAAATAATAGACTTTCTATAGATTCACTTCAACAATCCGCCTTTTTTGTAAGAGGTTGTTTAAGAGATATATTTAATGTAACTTATTTAAGATATAGTCCAAATAATACAAATTTTACAACTAATTTTAATCTTATAAAAGTTGGAAGTAAAATGGAGATAGAAACTGTAAAAGATTTAAAAAACACAAATGAAGATATTTTATTTATTAAAAGGGTCTATACTAACAATTATAAATATGTTAGACTTGGTTTAAGACATAATAAAAAGTTTTATTGGTATAATGAAACACAAGAGGGAACTTGGCTATGGACAACAAATTTAAAAGATGCTAGTTCATTTGAGATTGTTTATTATTAATAAATCAAATAAATCATTTAAATATTTATGACACATATATTTATATGATTCAATCACCGAATACAGATGGATACACTATTTATAGTAAAAACAATTGTCCATTTTGTGTAAAAGTAAAAGAATTCTTAGAACGAGAAAAATGTAAAATGGTAATTATTAATTGTGACGATTATCTTAAAGAAAACAGAGAAGAATTTTTAAGTGAAATGAAAAATTATACAGAAGTTGAATGGAAGACATTTCCTATTGTATTTTTGGAAGGTAAATTTATTGGAGGTTATCAAGAAACCATTCATAAAATGGTATTAGATGAAGATTTTTAATTTTATTAATTTATTCATAAATATCAATTGCGTCGGGTTCTTTTTTATCATTTGGTTCATTATCACCTTTCTCTGATTTATAAGTTGCAAAATCAAAATATAATTCATTATAATCTAGTGTAAGCTCTCTGTTTTTTGTCTTAAATTCATTAATTTTTTCAATAAGATGTTTAATATATTCTATGTTTGCAGCCGTTTCATAATTATTATATTTATGGTGTAATTGAATTGCGTTATTCAATGATTGCTCCATAAGAAATTGAGTATCCATAATGAATTGATAGTATTTTGATACTAATTTGATACTAATTTATGATGAATTATTTTACATTCAATTTTATAAAAACTTATTTACATTTTACACGATCAATAAATTGACGATATGTAAAATTTACAACTGGAACAAATGTATTATTAGAATTACTGAGAGGAGGTGGATAATGTTCTTTCTCTGGTGAAAGAGGTAACCCTTTTTTATAGAAGAATCTTCCAGAATTATAATAACGATTATAATCATTTTGTAAATCTTTTACAAATGTTCCACTCTTGTTATTTGTGCAAGTATTGCATGAACCACCATTATCTGTTGTAGTTCCATTACATAATTTTTGTTTTTCAGCCAATGAAAGTTTTAATTCTTTATAATATTGTTCGTAACCATTTACATTCGTAATACATTGTTGTACAGTCGAATATGGATATGGACGATTAATCCATTTATATTTTGTATCAATTAAACCACGAGTATTCACAGTGCTTTTACGAGGTTTATTATATGGGTCAACATTTATATATTGGCTTTTTACTAAGTTTATAGGAAATTTACCACAACATCCACCGTGACCTTTATAACCTAGCCCACGCATTGCGGTTTGTGTTCTTTGTTCTCCAGAATGTGAATCTACTCGACGTGGGTTATTGAGAGAAAACCCACCATTACTTTTTCCAGATAGATTTGATTGAGATTGTGTTTTTCTTTTTAATGCTACAATAGACATTTATATATTACAAATAAATAATATAAGGGAATTTATAAACTGTATTTTTTATAAAATAATATGGTTTTGTTCCTTTAATCTTTTGTAAATCTGTTTCTGTTAGTTCTAATTTTACTCTTTCATAATATAAATAATAAACAAATAATCCAATTGATTCATAAACAGATGAAATAGATATTCTCGTATTATTTATTAATTCCTTAGTAGGAAATTCAATATCATCTTTATTTTCTTCATAAATATTTCGAAAATATAATTTATCATCTAAATGAACAAGATGAGTATCTTTTTTTAATATCAATACATTATCTAATAATATAAAATCCGATAAACAAATATGAGATAATGTATATTCTTTTTCTTTTAAATAATCAATTATAAATAATAAATTCAGTAATATATCTTCTCTATTTTCATTTATCTCAAATAATTCAAATGGTAACTCATCTTTTTTCTCAGAAATATTATAAAATTCTATCATTTTATCTCTGAGTTCATTTAAAATCATTTAAAATTATATAGATATAAAAAATAATAATATATATATTTATATCATTTAATTGAATAAAAAATGAAACAATCCTATGTTCCACCACATAAAAGACAAACAAAAGATAAAAATAAAATACAATATAATACTCAAGGAAATAAAGATAAAATAAGTAAGATAACGAAGACAGAAAAGAGAGTAGAAAAACCAGAAAAAATAAAAAAGTTAGATATAAATGATACATCTCAATTTCCTGAGTTTGGAAATACTAAAACAATAAATGTTTCTAATACTTTAGATAAACCAACTTTATCCAGTATCTTTAAAAAATCTCTATTGAATAAAAAAAAAACAAATAAACCTAAAATGAAAAAAGGATGGATTCATTTGACTAAGAATGGTATTATAGATAGTTTAACACCAGAAGAGAGAAAAGAAGAAGATGAATCTTATGAAAGAAGAATATTTGAAATTAATTTACGAAGAATGTGTGTAGAAAATGAAAGAAAATTACAATATCGTAGAGAGAATGATCATACTTATTTATGGGAAGAACTTAGAATTATTGATGAATATGAAGATATTGAGTTAGATGAAGAAAGTGATTATGACAGCTATGAAGAATCTTCACAAACAGAAGATGATTTTTATGAAAATTATAATAACAAGGAATTATGGTAGCCTAATTAGTTTATATTATGTAAAATTTTTATGGCTATATCTAAATGAATTTTCCTACACCTGTTTTGACTCAAATCTCACAAAACGACATTAAAACATTAAATAACTTATGTGATGATGATGAAGATTATTTTAATTTAGTTGATAATCAATATGTAAATATTTATTTTTTTTATTCGATTAATGGAAATTGTGACCAATATAAAAAAGTTGTATTACCATTAAAAATGTCAACATTAACAAAGGAAGATTTTATGGCAGAAATTATAAAAAATAGAAATAATCACGGAAGACGTTTTAATTTGTCGGGTATATATAGTTTTAAAAATTCTTTAACAAAAGATAACTTAGAATCTTTTCTTTCTAATCCAGATAATCATAATATGTTTTATGAATACAAACAAGTAGAGAATATTTCTTTTCATAAAAGTATAGAGATATTTCAACATCATAATTCTGTATTTGTCTTTCTCTCTTGTGACCAAGCTAAAAAATCTAGAAAATCGTTACCCGTTTTATCAAATGGAAGAAAATCATTAAAATATCACGAATAATAATATTAAATCATTATAATGGCTATAACGATTTTTATTAAAAATATAATTAAATGGTTATTTATTTATATTTTAATTGTTATTTTATCAACAATCTTTTTGTATTTTTCAAGATATGATGAGATTATAGATAGAATATTACCCAGATTAATTAAAAATAATTAATAAAATTTATATTTTTTAATTTTTTAATTTTTAATTTTTGTATTTTTTGTAATTTTTATGATTTACGAAGTGGAACGAAATGATCATCAGCAGCATCAACCTCAGCTTGTGAAATGATAAACTCTTCTTCTGCTGCTCCAGAATCGTTTTTTTTTGTAGAACTTTTCATAAATTCATCAAATTCATCGTCTTCCAATTCTCCAGATTCAAATAAAACATCATCAAATGTATTGGTATCAATATTATTAAGAGCATTTTCTTCTTTTTGAAGAGCTGTAAAATTAGTACTGGTCTGTGTTAATTTCTCTTTTTCATTATCATTATATACTTCTAATAAATCACATTTTTGACATTTATCTTTACTTGTCCATTCATAAAGTCCAACCAAAACCCACACCCCAGGACGAATACGATGAGAACCCTTATTTTTTCCAGAAAATTTACCACGGATTACACAATTACGAATAATATCATCCGTACATTTAACACGAAACATACCATTTCCTAAAAGTTGTATTGCGATTCCATACATTTCTCCCTCTTGCTCAGCATAGCGAACACGACGAGTCGTATCAGAGAAAGATTTACGACCAAACTTTTTTGCTTTGTTTCCACCAGTAGTATTCTTCACCATTTTATTAGTTAATTTACATATTTAAAGATATATAATTATCACCTCAATTTTTTATTAAATACATTCTTATATTATAATGAATTTGTTTAAATTAAAAAAAAAATAAGAAAAAACAACAGAGATATATAGAAAAAAGAAAACAAGATAAATCATAAAATTTATTCTAATTTTTTAGAGACGTATTCAGTCGGTATATTTTTAAGTAATAATAAATAATGTCTTCTTAATTCTAATCCACTTGGTCTATATTCGGGATTTGGATTAATTAATAATAATAATATCATAAAAAATTGTGGTGAATTCATATTTTTTCGTATATAGATGTTTATAAAATGTAAAGCAATTTTATAATTATCCCATAAATTCCAAAATGATAATAAAAATTTAATCTTTTTCTCATAAGTTAATCCCTCTAAATTTTTAGAGAAATATTCATAAGAGATACTCTTGAATGTAGTATAAAATTCTGTAGATATATTTTTAATTATTTTATGATGTTCTAAATAATCATCTATTGTATTTTTAATAAATTTATTATCAATATCACCATTATGTATCATATAACACAAAAGATGAAATTCAACTGACCACCAATTCCAAGAGGGCGAATAATTAAAAAATACTTGCTTTAAATATGACAGGTTTAATTCTCCGTCTCTTAAATAAAATTTTTCTGCTTGTATTGATAAACCAAAATCAATAATTAGTAAATATCCTTTATTAATATCATACAAAATATTACTAAAATGTAAATCATTATGTATAATCTTTTTTTGAATTAATAAATTAATTTTTTTTGTTAATAAAAAATAAGTTCTAATTAAAACTTTAAAAGTATTATTTATTTCTAAATAATCTTGTAGCTCAATTGATTTTGAAAATTTTGAATATAATATTACATATTTTGATTTTTCAAAATGTTTATCTTCTTTTACAATATCACACGAATCATACATTTTGGATTCACTCAAATCTTTTTTTATTATTGGACATTGTGAGTCAATTACAATAAAATGTTCTTTATAACTTGGAATTGTTTTTACAATTTGACTAGTTGAATATTCAGTTTCTGTTATAAAATTATTTTTTGTTAATTTAGATACTAATGTTTTTTTATATCTAGGTTTACCATTACAACTATATGAAGGATAAAATACACATCCATAAGCTCCAGACGATAATAAATCATTTTTCATTTACAGTATCTGCATATTTTTTCTGTTTCATTTGATAGTATTGATTTTTATAACATTTTTTAATAACTTCTTCTGATATATCCGTATAATTATGCTTAAATAATAAATATGTATCAGCTGGTTTAAAATTTGGTGTTTCATTAAAATATTTCTCCAAATCTTCTTGAATCATTTTTTTTAATTCAACTGGTAATCTTTTAATAAGTCTTTTTCTAATAGTATCTTTGTCTTCTTTATCGCCTGTGTCACTTGGTTCATTCATAAATTTTTTTATGTAATAATATTTAATACTCTTAAATATTTTTACATCGATAGATGATGTATCATAATTATGACGAATTAGAAAATTATTTTCATTATCTACTAACTGAGAGATATTTTCTCTCTTTAGCCAATCTTCAAATTGTTGTTTTAAAGTGTCGTTTTCGTCGTGTAAATGAATTTGTGAAAATTTAATAATTTCATCATTAAGTTCAGGTGAGCATTTAAAACGATGAATTGCCATATTTTTTTACCCTTTATTATCATTTTATAAATTTAGTTTTTCATTCAATTTTTTTTGTTCAAGAAATTTTGCAAAATCTGTATGAGGTGGTTGTTGTATTGGTTTATTCATTATCATTGGATATTTTTTACTACTTTCATTTTTTTCATTTTGTTCATTCATCTGTAATTTATTTCTATATTCAATAATTGTCTTTTCAGCAAATAGTAATGCTTTAATAGTGCCTTCAATATCTCTCTTACCAAAATCTTCCATTAATTTTACATAATTTGATTTTCTATCTAACTCAAATAATAGAGAGAAATCATTCAGTTCTTTTACAAAATGAACATAAGGTTCATATTTTCTGTTCATAGATTCATCGGTTGAATAAGTGCTAATTACTTCACATCCTAGAGATAATGCCTTATTTATACGATGAGTTTCTAAGACATTTCCTTTATAAAATGGAATATTAATTACATATTTTACATTTTTTAATTTATTTGTTAAGTCAATTGGATTTTTATAATTATAACTAAAATCTATTTCATATTTATAGTTTTTATTGTTTTCAATAAATTCATTTATAATCATTTCTCTTTGTTTTGAATAAGCTCCAGTAAAAAAGAAATCTATTTCTCTATCTTCAAATTTTTTTTCATCCTCGATTAAAAAGAAATCATAATAATATAATCCATAAACTTTTACATTTAGTTTACTCTTTAATTTTTCTACATTTGTTTTACTCCAATCTATTATTGGGTTTGTTTGTATTAATTCCATATAATATTTATTATCGAATACTTTGCTCTCAAATTGTTCTGACTGAATAATAATATATTTTATATTTAATGACTGTTGAATAAATAATAATTTATCTGCTTGTTCGTGTGCTCCAAATATAATAACAATATCATCATTTTTTGGTGTCATTTCTTGTATAACTGGTATCCCTAAACGTTGCGATAAAATATTTGCGTTTTCATTAAATATTGGATGAAATGTAACAATATACATATTTGTATTAATAAAATAAATAGTTTCTATTTTATTAACGAATTAAACAGTAAAATAAATCTTCCAAACATTTCCTTATTAGATTAGTTTTCCTTAATATGAAAACCTAAATCTTTTAATAATGGTTTAAATATATTATAGTTCGGGAATAGAATATCATTTGGTTGTCTCCATATCTCTTTATTCACTGTATTTTCTTCGTGACATAAACAAATCATTACATTATTAATATTAGAATGTCCTACTTCCCAATGACGTCCTTCTAAAAAGTGTATTCCTTCATTTGTTTGTTGAACACTAAATTGTTTCTTTTCCCAAAAAGATTTTTTATAAACTAAAGTCGCTTCATTTGCCATACTTAAATAAGGATTTCGCATACCTCCTTTATGTCCATCTTTAAAGATAAAAATCATATCTGAAGTTCCAGTTGCGTTTTTATTCTTTTCTTTCATTAATTTTATGGAACTTTCAATAAATTGGGGAAAATAAATATCATCAGTATCAAAATGGGCTATATATTCTCCTTTTGCTTCATTTACTAAAATATTTCTTTTATTTCCTATAGTTATTCTCTGACAACGTATATATTTAATAGGGTAAGGTATATTTAATTCTATAGTTTCACTTTCATCACCATCATCAGCAATTAATACTTCAATAATATTTTTATAAGTTTGTTGTAATATATTAAATTCAATTAACTTCTCAAATTTTTTACGATTATATGTTGGAATAATAATAGAACAAGACATTATGTTAAAGAGAGAAACGTTGTTTTTTATTTATACGAAATTATTTAGAGTTTAAAATTTCTTTAATTTCTTGAATTTCTGTTTTTAAATATTCTACTTCATTTGTTAAGGTTTTTGTTTTTTCATCTAATATATTTATAATTTCATTTTGTTTTTGTATTTCATTTACACATATTGGAACTAATCCAGAATAATTAAGAGATTGAAATCTGCCTTTAACATCTTTTTCTCCATCTACTAATTCAGGATATAACTCTTGAACTTCATGCGCCAAAAATCCAAAGTCATTCATTGATTTATGCGTATTAAAATAATATAATGGATTTAATTTACTAAATAATAAATCATATTTTGTTTTATTAATTTTAATTATATTTTCTTTAATTCGATAGTCACTGGTTGCATTAAAAACGGAAGCTTGTACTTTTGCTGATACTGGTTCCGTCTGTGTGTTGGTAACAGACCAAAATTCATGACCAGCAGCACCATTTTGTCCATGACAGCAATAACCGACCATTCCTTGGCCACTAGTTTTATTCCAACCTAATCTTAAACCAAAATCAGTATTCCAATATGATGCGTTCCAATTATTTTGGTATAGATTAAATTCAACAGCCGTGGATTGAAATCTTGTAGTACCATTAACGTGTAAAGTTGATGATGGACCGGTTATCCCAATGCCAACATACCCACCAGATGTGATACGCATTCTTTCAGCTAGCGTATTTGCACCATTTCCACCTGTTGCTGTAGAAAAGATTAAATTTGAAGAATAAGTAGTATCATCAACTGCTTTTATTTGACATGATGTTCCTCCTGAACGACCTCCCCAAGGAGTTAAATTTATCCCAACTGTAGCGTTTGAACCTCCTCCAGGTCCAGATATATTAATAAATGTATTTGTATTTGTTGATGTAATATCTAAAACAGAAGTTGGTAATGTAGTTCCAACCCCAACATATCCACCATCAGGTTGAAGTGACAAATGAGTTGTACTAGCAACACCACTAGTTTTACCTTGTATTTTGGCATAACTATTAAAATTGCTTGAACCTGTATTTATAATTCCAACCATTAAACCTTGGTCAGAACCATAATTACTGTTTGTAATATACATACCACTTACATTACTTCCAGTACCTTGGTCTATATATAATCCATAAGTTTTTGTAGATAAAGAAGAAATATTTAACGTTCCTGAACGACTTGTAGATGTTCCTATACCAACAGAACCAATCACATCTAATGTATTTGATGGCGTATTAGTTCCAATACCAACATATCCACCATTTTTTTGTAATATTAATGACCCGGTTCTATCACTTTCAGTTCCTATCTCTAATCTAGAACTTATATTTGCACTACTATCTAAATAATCATCTCTAAATGTAATATAACCAAAATCATAATTACTGGAAACAGTACTAGATGGAAATATAATGGATGATTTACCACCATAATCTCCGTGTTCTAATACAAGAGTTCCTATTTTGTTTACACCATTATTATACTGATATGTATTATCGCCATATACATATGTAATACCATTTAATCTATTACCCATTGAAGAATATGTAAAATCACCCGTGATAAATAGAGTGCCATTTTTAAAATATAATCCTATAACACGAGAATTTAATCCATAATTAGTTAAACCATATGGATACCAAAATCCTCCATTATATCTTACAAGTTTTTTTACTGTTATTGCATTTACAGTATTAAAGTCACCTCCAATAAAAACAGAACCGGTAGATTCATTTATAGCAATACTGAATACTTCACCATTTAATTGATTTGTGCTTATTAATGGTGTTTGAAATGAACCGTTCGAATATGTTGCTATATAATTGTATGTTGTTGAACTAATTGTTGTAAAAGAACCTCCAATATATATAACCGCAGGATTAAGGCTACTATTAATAGCAATTGTACGAACGCCAGATCCACCCGTGCTTGCTATTCCGGTTATGGCTGTCCAAGTGTTTGTATCAATATTTATTTTTGCAAAATAGTTACAAGCAGTTCCGGTTGCTGAAGTTCCTGCAATATAAGTAAAATCTCCTCCTACATATAATTCTGAATTTAAAAGTTTCATTGCTCTTACTGGTGTTGGACCTCCTGTGCTTGTTACACCATAAGTTGTACTGCTAGCACCAAGACCGCTCCAACTGTTTGAGCTTTTTGTAAATTTGGCAATACTGTTAACAGATACTGTAGTAGTGGTATTTTGATATGCTGTAACAAAATTCCCTCCTATGAATACATATAAACTTGTAACAACTATTGCAAAAACGTGTGTTTCTGTAGCACCACCAACAACTGAATAACTCGTTACGCCTGTTGTGCTTGAATTTGGACCAAGACCACTCCAAGTATTATTTGACCATTTAGCTACACAGTTTAAAAGAATAGTTTCACTTCCATCTTTAGTAAAATGACCACCAACATATAAGTCATCATTTGTGTCTAATGCCATACAAACTACAGCCCCATTAATACCAGTGCCTAATTTACTCCATATTTTTGTTGTATTATCATACTTTGCTATATATTTAATATTTGAATCGCCCAAAAAGGATGAAAAACTACCACATACATATATATTTTGATTTGAATCAATTATTACTTGTCTTATAATTGAAGTTGCTACACCAGTGACTGGATCTGTACAGCCAGTCATATTATTATAGGTTATTGGATTCCATATAGTTGAATTTTCACCTGTGCCAATAGATTCATAAATATGTAATTTACCAGTAGGGTTTGTTTTTCCTATTCCAAGATTAGCAGTATTCAATATTAAATTATTTGAATTAATAGAAAAATTATTAGAACTTAGATTTAAATTATTTGATTTAATATTTAACAAATCTGAACTTAGATTTAAATTATTTGATGTAATATTTAACAAATCTGAACTTAGATTTGTGGTTGATGACAGAAATGAAACATTCGAATTTGTTTTACCAATTATAATTGAATCGCCGCTTAAAAATGTATAACCTGAAATATTTGTGCTACCATTAATGGTAGTAAAATAGTTTCCTATATTATAATTATTTTTTCCAATAAAAAAACTAGAAACATTCATATAACTGTCATAACCACCATTTCCTATTACAATTTGATTATTTGCTGTAGGGGTTGCGTTTGTTCCGATAGATATAGTGCTAATATTTGTTGTGTTTGTGTTATTTGCTTGATAACCAATCGCTATGTTATTACCACCAGATGTATTTTGTTTAAGAGCTTCATAACCTATACCTATGTTATTAATTCCGGATGAATTTTGTTTAAGAGCTTCATAACCTATACCTATGTTATTACCACCAGATGAATTATTAGTTAGAGCATTTGTACCAATAGCAATATTTTTTGTCCCTGAAAAATTAGTATATAAAGCATTATTTCCAATTGCTATGTTATCATCATTTCTATTATTTTGTAATGTTCCTGCACCTAAACCTATATTTCTTGTCCCAACTGTATTTGTATTTAAACTATTGTAACCAATTCCAATATTATAAGACCCTGTAGTATTACTAAAATTTGCACCATTTCCTATTGCAATATTTTTATTACCGGTTGTATTACTATATAAAGATGAAATACCAATTGCGATATTATCATTTGCTTGATTATTATATAAAGTATTATAACCAATTCCAATATTATTTGTAATATTTGTAGTTGTATTACCTAAAGAATAATCGCCTATAGCAACATTAGTAGAACCATTTTTGTTATTATATAAGGTATTATACCCGATAGCAACATTGGAATTACCGCTAATGTTATTATATAAAGAATTTGAACCTAGAGCAATATTTGAATTACCAATAGTATTATTATATAATGAATACGTTCCAATTCCATTATTATAATTTCCACTTGTATTGTAATAAAGGGTTTTGTATCCAATTACACTATTATAATTACCATTTAAATTACTAAACATTGAATTATAACCTAGACAAGAATTATATAACCCATTATTATAGATTACATTTAAGGTTGCTTTTCCATAATTTGTGTTTGATTCATTATTAGATGGTCTTATAATATCACCTAATGTATTTAGAGAATAACTACTTGTGCTTACATCACCTAATGATTTTATAACAGATGAAGTTAATTGACCATTTACAAGACAAGATTTATTAACAAACAAAGAACCATCTATAATTACATTATAATTATTTCCAGTGCTCATATAAAAATAAATAGAAATTAATAATCTTTAGAATAATGCGTATTTAAAATTTTGAAATATAAAATATTAATTTCTCTATATAATATAATATGGCTGGAAAAACAGTGAAAGGTGGAAAAAAGAGAAAGCTCAGTACATGGAATTTATTTGTTATGAAAATAAAGAAAAGCAATCCTAAAAAGAGTTTTAAGGAAATATTAAAAATGGCTTCTACAATGAAAAAGAAGGGTATGATGAAAAAATAAATTTTAAATGAAAGTTAAATGAAAGTTTATAAAATAAGTATTATAAATATAATATAATACTTATGGGAAATAATATACCAACGAAATCTTATATTAAACAAACACCTATACCATTATATGACTTAAACGCTGCTCAACAATGGATGAACTCGCCTGGAAATACAGATAAATTACATAAAGCAAACGATGATTTTTTTGAGTCTTATAATAATTTTAAGACGAATTATTCTAGATTTATGGTAACTGATTCAAATCCTATATTAACACGTTCATATATAGGTGTTGTATCATCCAGTTAAGATTGAGATTGAGATTGAGATTGAGAATTTATTTTTTCACTTTCAATAAATTCATTTTCTAATATTTTAGATTCTAATTTTGCTTTTTGTTCTAATACATCTGTAATAACTTTAATAGGTATATCTTTATTTCCTCCATTTGAAATATAATCTGGTTTAATTAGTGATAAATCTTTTAATAGATTATTAAATAAAAAATATAATCGTTCTAATAATTTTCTCTTATTATCATCTAATTTTAATTCTTTTATATATTTTTCAAATTCAGGAGTCATTTCACTTTTGATATCATCATCCGTTATTTTATTTATATCCTCCATTATTTTTTTTTCGTTTTCTTCGTTTTCTTTTTCTTCTTTTAGTTTGTTCATAAAAAGATAACTAAACTCAATTTGTTTTATTACAGCTGGCGGAAAATATTTATTTATATGTTCAATAAAATATTTAAAATTATTACTATAATTCGTATTACTAAGTTTTAGTTCATTTATATTTGTATATATATCAGTATAATTCTTTGGTAATGTAGGGGTTAATGTTGAAATCTGTAAATTAAGTTGAGATTCAGCTCTTTTTAATATTTCATTTAATTCTTCTTTTGTTTGGGGATTTGTTTCAGCATTTATTTGTTCATCAGGAAAAAGTAAATTTATAAAAGATTCAAAATTATTTTCATCTATTTTATTTAATTTATCAGATAAATAAATTCTAATATTTACAATATACTTGTTTATTTCTGTTTCATAAGAAGTTTCAGTCTCTTTTGTTTCTTCAACCATAGTATTTATTTTATAATATTATTATTAATTATATAAAATGTCGAAATATATATTATTTTTATATTCCATTTTGTTTTATGTATTTTTGTATCTTATTTTTTTTAATAAAAAAACTAAACTAACTAAGCGAAACAATTAAGAAGTTCCAATATCATAAAATACATTAAAAACATCTATAAAATAATGTTTAAAAGAACCTCTGTGGGAATAAGTAATACTTGCGTATGCCTTCATAAAACAGAGAAGATTTATAAGAGGGTTTGAATAATCATCAACAAATGGTGGTCTTATTCTTTTTGATTCTATCATTACATTTGGATATTTTATTGATTCACCAGACTTTGAATCAATCATTTCACCAAAATCAGAATAATCTTCTTCAAAATGTAATCTATAATTTACAAGTATGTAGATAATTTCATTTAAACACGTTTCTTCATCTAAAGCTTTTCTTGGATTCGTAAAAAAGGTATATTCTAAATTATACTTTTCCAATATATTTTTATGAGTTATAACATCATATAATTTTTTCATATCCATTTGAATAATAATGTTATTAAAATATTAAAAAGATTTATTAATAGTTATTAATAGTTATTATATTATTATTTTATTTGTCATTAAAACAAAATTATCACTAATATCTCTATATGACTTTTCAAATAAATTTGTCATATTTGTGTTTAATTGTTGCCATTTATCATTACTAACATAATTTTCTTTGGTTTCTTTGTTTTCTCTGTTTAAATAATACAATGTAATTAGAATAACAATAAGAAAAATCATAATTAATAATAATATTTTATTGTTACGTTTCATATTATTAATATTATATATAATAATTTTAATGGCAAGAAAAAATAACTCGAAATATATCATATATATTTTATTTTTAATAATATGTTTGATGGGTGTTTATATTATTACCCAACAACAATTTAGAGAAACCGAAAAAAATATAAATAAGGTTCAGTTTGAATTTAGTGAAGATCCAACAGATACATTAAAAAGTTTATATTCGCCTCCACTGAGATATAACGATGCTGAATTTAGACAAATTGGATACATAAATAGAGGATATGGACGATTGCCTTTATTGGGAAAACAATTAAAAAGAGATAAATGGTTATACTTTACTATGGATGGTGGAATAAAATTACCGATTGAATATAACAAGAGAAAATGCACAATGACGCCGGGTTGTGACTCTTTGTCAGATGGTGATATGATTATAGTTGATGGTTATGAATATAAAGTAACACTATACGATAATTTTATTATTAGTTATTAATAATTCAAAAATTGATTTGAAAATATTAAAAGATTTATAATATTAAAAAAATGGAAAATGAAAAATTCGAAACAGAATTACTAAATATTTATTTGAAACAATTAACACAATTTCAAATAAAAGCAAATGAAATTGCAAAAAGAAAACTTGATTCTTCTTATTGCTTAGAAAAAAGTATTGGATTTTTAGAATTTAAAAAAAAATATAATGAAACCAATAATCAAACAAATAATGAAACAAATATTAAAACAAATAATAATTAAAAATTTAATCTTTCTTTAAAAATTTTAAATAATCTAATACATTTACATTTTTTGGAGGTTCAAGAGGTTTCTTAATATTTTCATATTCGTAATCATATATAGAACCAACACGAATAAATTTATTCATTTTTTTTTCAACTGTTTTTTTGGTATGTGGTTTTTGTTGTTTTATAAATAAATTATTTAACATTTTAGATGCTTCAGAAACAGGCGGTGTGATTGATTCTTTTTCTATTACCTTTATTTTATTATATATTTGTTTACAGTTATTATCCAATACATACTGTCTTGCTGCTATATCTAAATATTTGTAATGAATATCACTATTTGAATAATAAGAGAATGAACTATTTGAATTATCATAATACATAATTATTGGTTGATTAATATATAAAATAGTCATTGTTAAATATTTAGTTTTTAATTCGATTAATTGTTCTTCGATTAAATATGAATCTGGAGCATTATCTAATTCTTCTAATAGAGTATATTCATAAAGACATTGATCTGTATATTCATCAAATTTTTTTGCTTCTTCTTCATCCATATCTTTAGGTCGAATATATCCGACTAAAACAAACCCAGTACACATACTAAATAACATTAATATAACGTATAATGCATAATCTATCATTTTTATAGATGTAATAAAAAATGTTTAATTAAGTTTAATTCCTTTAATATTTTTTTTGGTTTTTTGTTTTTTTGTTGATAGAGAATTTGATTTTATTGATTTAGTTTGCTTATCTTCTCTCTCTTCTCTTTCTTCTTTTACTTCTTTTACTTTTTTTACTTTTTTTACTTTTTTATGAGTTTTTATTTTAGGAAAAGGTTTTCTTATATTTTTTGGTTTAAGTGGTTCAACAATTTTTTTAAAATCACTTTTATTAAAATGTATACAATTTTTCATAGTTGGTCTAGCTGGGCTATCCATTAAAAAATCAGTTAATAGTTGATCTGGTAGAGAGAAACCTTTATTTAATTGAATATGTCCCATCATACATTTTAATTCATCATCAGTCATTTCTCTTTTATGCATTTTTTTCCCGTCAAAATAACTAATTTCACCATATTGTTCTATCATTTATAATAAGAACACAAAAATATGTTCTAAAATAAATATAATAAAATATAATAATGAAAAAAATAAAAAATCCAGAAACAGAATCTTTTGATAAAACTTCAAAGATTAAAAAAGATAATACTTTAGAAAAGTTTATGGAACTTTATAAATCTAAAAGTAAAATATCAATTCATCATATTAAAAATTTAATTAAAAAATAATAATTAAAGAATAAAAATAATTTAAAGAAATATTATCTATTTATAATGTAAGTGGTGAATATCACTTATAGGCCCTTGTAGCGTAATGGATAACGCGTTAGACTTCTAATCTAGAGATTGTGGGTTCGAGTCCCATCTAGGGTATTTTGCTTCGTTAGCTCAGTTGGTTAGAGCGTATGACTGTTAATCATAAGGCCGCAGGTTCGATCCCTGCACGAAGCGTTTTGTATTGTTTAAAATTCATTTATTCTAAACAATAATTTTAAATACTTATTATAATGTCTCAAGGTGAAACACAACCTTTAACACAAACTCAAAATATTCCTAATGAATATTATCAAAAATTTTTTCAAGATTTTCAAGAAAATGATTTTAAAGATAAAATAAATAAAATTTTAGAAAAAGTTAATTATATTGATAATCGGGTACATAAAACTATTTATCAAAGAGCTTCCGATATAGTAACACATTATTTTGATCCATCAAATGAACAACTCGGCCTTAGATTTTTAGGATGGATTTTAATGGGTTTATGGTATTATTTATTTAATCAGTTTTTCCATATTCTTTTTATACTTCTTAAATTTTTATTTTATTTAATAATTTTTCTTTTGCTTTTTGTTCCATTAATGTGTATTGGATTAGTATTTATGATTTTAATTCTTGTGATGATTAATGTTTGGATGTCAAGTAAATCATTCTTAGATGCATTAATACAAGTTCTCAACCCTATCATACCTATACCATTAATTGTTTGGAATATTATTGCTGCGGTATTTAACGCAATTGGCGCTTTGGCTAGAAAATTTGGCGGCCGTCTTCCTAGAATGCCTACTGTTCGTAATCCAACTGCTTATAAAATTAGAAAGGGTATGCCATCTATATACGCTATTATTGATTTTATTGTAAAACCATTAAAGGCTCAAGCGTGGAAACAAGTAGAAAAACATATTGATGATTAATAAAATATTTAATTATATAAATGAAGATTCAAAAAATATTAGAGAAAACTATGAAATCAAGAATTAAATTATTACAACTTATGTTTAATAGTAAATATTTAACTAGAACCCTTATGTTATTAACCGTTATAGTTGTCCTTTACTTAGTGTATAAAACTTATTTAAAAGAAGGGTTTGAATCCTCTTCTTCTACTTTTGAAAAGGACATAACAAATGATACTAAATTAGTATTATTTTATGCTGATTGGTGTGGTCATTGTCAACAGTTTAAACCAATATGGAAAGAAACCGCAGAACAAATTAATAAAGGTGGGAAAAAAATTATGATTAGTGTAGATGTTGGTGGAAAAGACCCTGAATCTAGTAAATTATCAGAGAAATATGGCGTAGATGGTTTCCCAACTGTTATGATTTTCTCTAATGGTTCGAAATCTGGGCCTTACGACGGTCCTCGCACAAAGGAGGGGCTAATTGCAGCCTTGTCTTAATCTCTAAATTATTTTTAGAACAATTTAATTTATCTAAGTCTAGATGATAAATAAATTTTGTTTTATCATCTAGTGAATATTCTAAAAACGCGTGGGCAATAATTTGACTTCTCATATATTGTTTTTTTTCAATTAAAATAACATTATATCCTTTTGATTGATTGGAACGATTTGGAATTTCCTTCCATTTTCCAGATTTCATTTTACGCAAAATTGTTCCGTCTTCATTGCAGTCTAATTCAGTGTTTTTAATAATGATAATCATTTTCTAATGTATAATTTACATTTTTATAGATAATATCTTTCGGTTCAATTTTTTAAGGAAACCTAGGTTTCCTTAAGAACCTTCCTATTTATAAATATTTAAAAAATATTATTAGTCGCGTGCGGGGGCGTTACCCCGCAGTTAGTATTTATATAAATGCTCAGTGAGTATGGTCATATGCCAATTATTACCATTTAATTCTAATAAATTACCTTTATCATCATAAAGTTTTACTTGTAATCGATCTATATCAGCTGGTCCAAAATATTGTCTTTTATAATCACATTTATCTGTAAAATAAGGTGTATTCCAAGTTTGGGTAGAATCAAATGGAAATATCCCTAACACTTGATTTGGAGAGAATACTTCTAATCTCAAATTTTGAAACATTAAATTTATTTTTGTTTGGTTTTGTTGTGATCTTGTATATAATTGTTTTTTTGTAAGTGTTCTCTCATCACCTAATTCACTTATATAACTGCTTAGATTCAATGGTGTTAAAATATCTAAATATGGATTCTGTGTAAAATAACTAGTCGGTTTTATCATATCTTGATCTAATTTAGTTTGAATTAGAGAATCACTTACTTGATTATTATTAAAATCTTCTACTACAACAATAATATATTTAGTTGTAGGTAGATTTGCTATTGCGGTTCCAGTTATACTTGTGCTAGGTTGAATTGAATATTGTAATGTTGCGTTCGAATTTGCATTGACTACATTTTCGCCAGTATAATTTCTAAAACCTAAAAACCATCCTAAACATCCGTTTAATCTTGTTCCAGAAGGCATAAAATTAAATGTATAAGTATGATTAGAAGCATTTGTAATTGTTATTAATCCTGTTGTATCACTTGGTGATCCAAATGTAATATCATTATTTACGACTGCATGAACTAAAGTATTTATTTTTGTAATAAGTGTTGATAATGTATAATGGCCATCAGGAACTTTAATTGTCCAGCTTGAAGAATCAGTAACATTCGTAAGTGTAAATATATTGTTATATTGTCTTGTTTCTATGTTATAAAATGTATAAGGTATTTGAATATTTGTAATTTCCATAGAAACAACATTTGTTAATCTTTCATTTAATTGAACAATAAAATTGGTTTCACTATTTGTTAATTGAGGTCTATATTGAGAATCTACTAAAACTACTCTATTTGTTGTATTTTTATAATTCGGGTTCAAAGTATCTTTTACTGTATTTTTTACTACAACCCCTTGATTAGCTGAGAGACCAGCTGTGAATTTTTCTTCAAATAATTTATCGGCAATTCTATCTAAAAAGAATTTTAATTCTTCTTGACTTTTAACTTCATTCATTGCTTTTATATAAATACGTTTCTTTGCGTCTTCTATATCTTGTAAAGTAAAATCATTAAGAAAATTAATAGATGTATTTTTAGTGAAAAATTTTTTAATATCAGTAGTTGTATAATCTTCCGGATTTAAATTCATTCTTGAATAATAGTTAGAATATAATATCTTTATTTTAAATTTATATGTTTTATTAAATAATAATTCACGGAATAATCTTTTAAATATTTTTGTGCATCTTCAATATTATTTAAATGATCATCTATGAATATAATATTTTGAATATCCTTTTCTTTTATTTTATTTTTTATTATTTCTAAAAGTTTTTCCCCTTTTGGATAAGAATAATATATTTGTTCTTTTTTTATAGATAATCCACATTGAATTAATTGTTGATAAGTTAATTCACATAATGTATTATATCTTGCTGTAATAAATATTAATTCACTATTAGTTTCTTTTATATTATTTAATAATTTAAAAAATTCGATTTTATCCAATAAAATTGGGGTATCTTTTTGAACTATTTTCAACCATTTTTCTAATGCGTTTGGTTCATTATCTTTCCACCAATTTTTATAAATTTTTTCAAATTTAATAATTGTATCATCTATATCCATCATTAAAAATGTATTTTCACTTATTTTAATTTCATCATAATTTTCAATTGTTTGAATCATATTATTTTATTGTTTGGATTTATTTTTATTTCTATTTTTTTAATAATCTAATTATTATAAAAATATATTATAATATGAAAAGAATAAAACGATCTCCAACAAAAATAAAAAAAACAAGAAAATTATTAACCAAATTAATGAAAGATAAAGATATGAAAAATATGAAAGAAATAAAAGAATACAATAGTCCATCTAGTGCAAATCATTCATTCAACAGTAATAAATTTATTAGAGAAAGTCATAACTGTTATACCTATTTTCTCAACTTAAAAAGTTTAAAAGCATATCAACAATGTAAAAAAGATTTGGGTAAATATAATTATTGTGATCGGCCTCAGCCTGGGCGTCGTGCAGGATTTACACAATTTAAAAAAGAAGATTTTAATTGTAACGAAGTAATGAAACGTACAGGTGCTGATAATCCTAAAATGATTACTCTTAAAAATATAAATGAATCTTGTCCTCGTGGATTTTATAAAGGTGCCGTTGTAGTTGCTCCGGGACGTGATTACCATTATTATCGTCTTAATAAAGAAGGTTATTGGACACATAAACCCGGCTATAAACCTAGCACAGCGTATGACTCAAAAGGTCGTTTAATTAGTGACCCTAAAACCGCAAATCGTGATTATGGTGGAACTTTGAATTATAAAGATTTTTGTGGTTATACTTGCTTACCAAATAATCCTTATTTAAAAGATATGAGTATGATACCAAACAATAATACAAATACAAAAAAAAAACAAATAAAAAAAGATATTAATATTACTCCAAATTTGACTCCTTACATCAATGAACAATGAAAATAAATAAAAATAAAAAATTGAACATAAATTTATTCCTTACAATTTCTTCACAAAAGAATATAAAAGATGTCCAATTGCCAAGTTTGTTGCGAAAATATCCGCTATAATGTTTCCTGCCCGAAATGTAATTATAATTGTTGCCGTGTTTGTGTAAGGACTTACCTATGTGGCCAATTAACAGAGCCTCATTGTATGAGTTGTAAGACAAAATGGAATTTAGATTTTGTCGAAATCTCAGTAGGAACAACATTCTTTAAAAATGATTTTAAAAAATCTCAATCCAATACCTATTATGAATTTGAAAAAACACAATTGCCTCTTGTTCAAGAGAATATTAAAGAATTTCTATTTAATGAAAAAAAAGAGAAAACAATTGAAATTTTAACTAAAGAAAACAAGAAACATCTTATTGGAAAATATGGTTGTTTTAATTGTGTAGGATCAATCTATTATAATGAAGATTGTAATATATGCAATGAAGATTCGGTCAATGAAATTAAAACTCAACGTAATAATGTATGTAATTATTTATATTTTAAAACAACACCCAGTAAAATTACTCCTATTTTAAAAGATTTTAAAATTAACAAAAATAAATTCTGGAATCACAATTTAAATAGTAAAGGGTTTTATTGTGAATGTGGAAGTAGATTAGATATGACAGTTAAACATATAACACATACAAATGATAAACAAGCATCTGCCGAAAATGATAAAAACGATAAAAACGATAAAAATGATATCTATTATTATACGTGTGTTTCATCAAGAATTTGTTTTAAAAAATATTGTGCTGAATGTTTTGGTTTATTAGATAACAAAGATCATTCCCATAAAAATAATAATGGAAAATGTATGAATATGAGATATTGTCCTTGTGTAAAATATACTTGTGATAAATGTACCATTGATATTAATAAAAGTTTGTGTTCTGTAATTCGTTCTATTAGATTTAATCAATCATCTGCAGAAGAAACTGAAAGAAAAAAATTTATTATGAAATGTCAAGCAACAAACTGTGTTGGATTTATTTCAACACAATATAAATGCGGAGTTTGTGAAAGTTTTACTTGTCCTGAATGTTTAGAAATAAAATTAGATGATGATCATGTATGTAAGCCAGATAGTATTGAATCTGTAAAAATGATTAAAAAGGAAACTAGACCTTGCCCAAATTGTGCAACTAGAATTTATAAGATTGACGGTTGTGACCAGATGTGGTGTGTTGATTGTAAAACTGCTTTCAGCTGGAATACTGGACAAATTAGTAATTCAAAAATTCATAATCCACATTATTATGAATATCTTCGACAAACACAAGGTTCTGTCCCGAGAGATCCAGCCGATGTTCCAGGCGGTGGCTGTGCTCAATTTCCAACAGCGGTTGATGTTCGTATTTGTTTAAACGCATTGGGTAAAATTCATGAATTTTCACCAGATATTTTAGTTAATAATGAAACATTAAATATACTTAATAATAAAGTTAAAAATTTGTATTCTATCTTTGTAAATAATGTAAATGAATTTCATAAATTTATTAATGAAGTGGAAGCATTAATTGGTTTGACAGATGTTGATCTTTTAAATAATCAAATCATTAATTGTCGAGTTCTTCATTCTCTAAATAGAATGGATGTTGATACATTTAAACGAACCATTTATATGTATCATCAAAAAACACAACATCATAATCATTTTGTTCATACAATGCGAATGTTTATCCAAATTTGTAAAGATATATTTGGTTTTGTATTAGATATTATTAAAAATCTTAAAAATCTAAATAGTTTTAAATCTGAATTAGCCAATTCAACTATAGAATCACACATTAATACGAAAACGATTCAATATTCTTATCTTTTAGAACTTAACAATCATTTGAATGATAATTTAAAACAACTTATGAATTCGATTGAATATATTAATTCCAATCTTCCAAAAAATAAATATTATACAAATGAATGTGACAAATTTAATTTTATAATTCGTGTGAAACCATTTACAGACGATGAATTGGGACAACGTTATCAATTTGGCCAAATTCCATTTATTAAAAATAATGTATTACCACATATGATTAAATGGAATGATGCTGCTTATTGTTTTGAATTGAGATATTCAAATAGTATTAAATATTAGACCTATTAGAAATAATAGATAACACCATAAATAATTATTTATTATTTTTTTTTTGATTTAATATTTCAATCAATGTTTTAATATATTCTGGTTTTGTCCATTTATCTGGAAAACGCATTACACTTCCACCCCGTTTTAAATGTGACTTACCATAAAATAATAACTTTTCTAATTCTAATAACATATCTTCTGGTAATTCTTCCGGTAAAATATGATATTTTCCTTTATAAGTGTACATATTATAACTGATATCAGTATATACCTTTTCTCTTGGATAAAACTTTTTACTAATTACACCGATACCCGCTAATTTGTTTTTAGAATTATTCATTTCTAAAACAAATAAATTTTCATAAGGTAATTGATCACTTAGTTTTAATATTGAACCATAAATACAGGCAACATTTTGGTTCTCTCGGTATCGACGATTTTCTCTCAAAGTATCTTCCGTAAATCTTGTGGTTAAGATCGCCATTTTCTTGTGCGTTTAGTTAGTTTGGTTCTTTTGGAGTTTTTGGTTTTTCTTTTATTCAATTTTTTTCCCCCGGAAAGACGAGAACCACCATTTTTAGTTAAATTATTTATTTTATTCTCTTTTTTTCCTTTTTTACATTTTATTCCTGCTTTAAATTTTTCACGAGTTGTGTTGTTATTATTTATTTTATTTGGTGTTTTACAACCCCAATATAAGGAAGAATCTGTTGATGATGATGTTGTTGCGGTTGATGGTGCTGGTGGTGGCGGTGGCGGTGATGCTGCTGATGGCGGTAATGATGCTTGTGGTTGTCGTGGTGGTGGTGGTGGTGGTGGTTGTTGTGAATGTGGTAATCCTGGCATTTATATATGGCAAATATTATTTATGTAAGTGAAATTTTAATTAACAACTCATTTATATGTTATAAACTTTAAAAACATTGATAATCGGTATAATAGGTAATTATTACATAGTTTCTAGATAGTTTCTTTGTTTTTTTCTTGTGTAAGTGCCTTAATTTTATAATCTAACAACACAATATCTTGTATTAAAGTATCAATAGTAGTTTCTAATAAACGAATATGATTATGTTGTGTCTCTATATATTCACGATAAGTAGAATATGTATAGACAAAGGGTTTGTTACGCTTTGATTTGATTTTACCAAAAAAAGATTCCATTATAATAAAATAGAATAAAAAATATTAATAAAAATAATATATAAAATGGGAAATAAATCAAGTAAAAGTTCATCTTCAACTTCTTCTTCAACAACAACCCAAAAAACATTACCACCTCCTCCACCACCTCCACCGCCGCCACCTCCATCGCCATTTATATCTCAAACTTATACAAATAATATTAGAAATATAGGAACAAACAAAAATAATTATACTAAAATAATTACAGAATATGATTATAAAACGCAATATTCAGACGGTTGGTATTCATTCGATTCAAATGTTAAACAATTACAACCTTTATCGGCGAGTGTATTATCAAATGGTTTATTGTTTCGTTTTTATAAATGGTCAAAGAATATTTATTTATACAGAGATGATGGAACAATTTGGGTAGATATACCTGTAAATAAATATAGAATTGAACCATTTGGTTATATACATTTTAATAAAGTTGTTTATAATTTATCTTATTTTCAAGTTCGAACTGAACCATTACCAACAACATCTTATATTCGTATTGTTCAAAAAATAGATAATATAATCAGTGAAATAATTTATCCTTATGGTAATACACCTATAAAATTAGGACCTTATAAAAAGAATGATACAATTGTAATATATTTTTATCTAAATACTTCTAAATATTTACCAAATTTATTTGTAGATTCATATGGGTCTCAATTATCAAGCGTGATGAATTATCAGAGAAATTTAAGTTATTCAAAAAAATCAAATATGGATGCTTATAAATATTCATTTTCAGATTATACTGAATCTTTTTATTTAATTCCTTCAAAACAATTACCAACACAATTTTTTTCATATAGAAATAATGTTCCTTTAACAAAAGAATTAAGTTATAATACAGATTGTAATCCAATACCTCAGTTGGGTAATTATTCATTATTACCAACTAATAATTCAGGTGATTATAACTCATTTAATGGTTCAGGATTATATGTAAATTTATTTACTGATTTTGAATGTAAAATAAAAGCAAATGAAAATGATTCTATTAAAAATACATCAATGTTTGGATATAATTCAAATGTTATTCCATATAATGAACATCAAAACGCAAAATATTATAAATTATCAAATCAACCAATTACAATTACACAACCACAAATGTTTGATAATATTGATGGAAGCGGAGATAGAATTTATATAAATCCAGATAATCCAAGTTTATGTATGAAATTACCTTTTGAGAGCACACCAACTCTTGTAACATCTACAAATAATAATGGTTATGATATAACTTATTATACGGATGATGAATGCACAAATCAGTATATTGATGCACAATATAATGTTGATACAAATCAAGTAAATAATATAGATTATACAACTACCAATATAAATGGACAAGTGATAGAAAATAGTAATGCTTTATATTTTCGAGTGTATAAACAACCTTAGTCAAAGAACTGCCGCCCCTGCCTTTATAGTTTTGTTTAAATTGTAATACCTTTAATCATTTTAATATTGAAATAATTTTCCAATACTTCTTTGTGTTCGAATGAATCCGGGGATTCTAAGTCCATTATAAATATATGTTTTGTTTCGACATTAAATGGAATACGAAGTAAGTAATTCTCTATTTTTGGTGTATCTAAATGAATAATATGTGTAATTCTCTCATAATTCATTTTTACATTATTTAATTCTTTTATAAAATTTAAATTAGAATTATCAGAACAAATACAAATACGCCTATTTCCTGAAAAAAATAATTCAATTTGATTCATTTGTTCTTCAAATGTCATATATTCGTGAAAACAACATACTGGATAATCTTTATAAGTTAAAAGTTTATTTAGAGAAATAACATCATCTGAATTTTCTAAATAAATAATGGATTGTTCAATTGAAGTTGTCTCATAAATATCATCTATACAATTACCATTAAATTTATCTCTTAATGAATTTAATACAATATAATAATGTCTTAATTGGCTTGGGTTGAATTTATTTATTTTATTATTATAATATCTATCAAAAACACTATATTTATTTATATCATTCATATCGTTTGTAAAAACAAAAAAGTTAGATAGATTTTCTTTAAAAAAAGTAGAACAATATGATTCCGTTTTTTTATTTGTGGTTAAGAAAAAAACATTATTAAATATAATTGGCGCACCGGTTGTTGTTTTAAGTCGAGATGGATTTAATCTATAATAGTTTAAATTAAACGCATCAATTGTAATTAAATTAATATCACTTATTTCATTAAAATTTTTTGAAATATTTCTATTCAAAAAATAATTTACTTGATTCATCATTTCATATAAATCATTCAATATTTTTTTATTTTCAACTACAATTAATGTAGTTCCTTTTAATTGTAAAGCGGATATACCAACACTTTCATATTTCTCAGTAGAATAATATGATTTTTCGATTAAAGTATTTGTATTATTTAAAAAAATATTAATTAAATCATATTGTAATGAAGATGGTTTTTCTAAACCATACAAATATATACCTTTTAATATATCATTTGATATAGGAAGATTATCAAATGAGAGAATCATATTTTATATTTTAAATATATTCAAAATAATATCTTTAAATCTTTATATATTTAATAAATGGTCATAAGTATTATAATTATTATAATTATTTTAAATTATTTTTAAATTAAGAGGTGTTTTTATATCATCATATATATCTATAACAGCCTTAATTTTATTTTGTGGTGGATTTATTTGATGATGACTAATATAATTCCAAAAATTATCTGGTACATCCCAAATATTATTAATTGAATTCATACCACCTGGAGTATTATTCGGCTCTGTTCCATAACCATTAAAAGTTGGATTTTTAATACCTACACTATATTTTAATTTATTAAACAATGGAATAATATCAGTAGAACTATATCTTATTGTTTGTAAATTTAATTGTTTTATATTTTCTAATAATCTTAAATCGTGACTTAAATTAACATTTTCATAATCTATAAATATATTATTACGCATATGTTTGTTTAAGAAAAAACCTCTATCTTTACCGTGATCTCTCCCACAAGGTTTTTTATATATTTCTTTCTCTAATTCATTAAATAAATCGGTAGATTGTTCTACGTGTGTTCTTCCATAATCAATTACTTTTATCATATAATATGAATAAATATCTCTCACTTCATTTGTATTCGTTAAATGAAAACGATAATGAATATAATTTTCTCCAAATGGTTTATATAATAACACATTACCTGCGTGTAAATCATAATGTGCAAAAGAATAAGATTTATTTAAAGCACATATACAGAAGAATATTTGATAAATCGTAAATGCTAAGTCATAGTTATTAATTTGTTTATTAATAATTAAATCATGTAATGATGTTGAGTTTTGTATAATTTGAGATGTAAAAGCATAATCTTCTGATTTATTACACGCATCTAATAAAGATGTATTATTTACTTCATCTAATAAATCATATATATTTTTATTTGTAATTTTAACTATATCAATCGTTTTAGATGTTTGTTTAAATATGTCATCTTTTTTATCTGTATCATTATATTTATATAAATTATATGTTTCTATAAAAATAGGGATATATTTATGAAATTTATTTAAATATTTACCTATGGTAAATTCATACCATAGATTATCTGTGTATCTATAAACATTTGATTTTAATATAGCATAACTTTTATAGGATAAATTTTGATTTTGAATATAAATATTAACATTATATTCCAGTTCTAGAATAAAACCATTATTTGATTCCATTCCAATTCTTGTTACAATATTCTCTGCATTTAATAGATTAAAATTGTCAAACCATTTTAATATATATGGACGAAATTTACCTATTAATAAACAATCCGATATATTTGGACATATTTTTTTTAATTTATTTAAAATAAACATTGTTGCTGTTTTTTGTATTTTTAACGCTGCTTTAGTTTGATTTATTTTTTTTGTGATATTGGTTTTCATTGGAGTTTTTACTATTTCCAATAATTGATTTGTTTCAACAGGAGTTAATGTTTTAGGTGAGGGTATAGGAGTATTCGGTGAGTAATATTCTTTTAAAACACTTATATTATCTTTACTTTTTTTTTTATTTTTGTTATTTTTGTTATTTTTACTATTTTTACTATCTTTATTTATACAAACACCTTTATAAAATATTTTTGTTTTATCTTTACATTCACATATTTTATTTTTATTTTTACGTGAACCAGTTGGACATCTTTTTATGACTTTTGTTGTATTGGGAGTTAATTTTGGAACACACGAAGATTTATATTTTTTCCATCCTACTTTACATTCACATATTCCTTCTTTATTTTTACGTGATCCATTTGGGCAACGTGCCATATAATATACAAGTTTAAAAAATGATTATACAATTATATAAATTTAAATACGACAAGGCTTAAAACTCTTTCGATGAAACTCTGTTATGCCGTGTTCTTTAATTCCTTCCATATGTTTCTTTGCTCCATATCCCATATTTGTATCAATTCCATATTTTGTGATAAGGTCGGGATGTTCTTTACATAATTCTGCTATATAATCATCACGAGCAACTTTTGCTAAAATAGATGCAGCGGCAATTGATGAAAAGGTTGCGTCACCTTTTTCCACACACATATAACGATAATGATCCATCATTCGTGTTTTTGGATTATAAGCAAACACTGGCTTAAAATAATTTCCATCAATTAATAATTCATATTTATAATCATTATCTTTTTCGTTTGTATGTTGTAATGCTTGGCTATTAGAGATAGTCTCTAAAATAGAACGACGCATTGAATCCATTGTTGCCTGTAAAATATTAATATCATCTATTTTCTTTTCATCAGAGAAAGTGATAGAATAAGCAATTGCGTTTTGTTTAATATATTCAGCCACTTCTCTGATTTTCTTTTTACTGCTAAATTTTTTACTGTCTTTCATTTTAGAATGATCGAAACTATCATCTTTGGGTAAAATTACCGCTGCCGTATAAACACGTCCTAATAAAGGACCTCGTCCGGCTTCATCCACACCGAGTTCTAACACATCTTCAGCTTCATTGAAAAACTTTTCAAGCATTTTATATGAATTATGACTAAAAATAAATAATAATATATTTTTCAATTTTATTATTTATTATTGGAGTTTTTGTATTTTTTTATCATTCTTTTATCATTTTTTTATCATTTTTCTTGTGTATTTAATTATATTATTTATTATTTTATTACCATATCCTATATAACCTCCTCCGGCCGCTGCCGGAGATACTGACGAATTATATGAATGACTATTTATTATTCTTTTTCTACTTCTATTCACAGCATATTTATTAAATAATGAAGGTCCTTCTTGTAAATATGGTGTTTTTCTAGTTCTTCTTAATTTATTCATTAAATATTTAAATTTATTTGTTTGGCTTTTCTTGTTCATTGGAAACTTTATAATAAATTTATTTGATTCATTGTTTTCATTATTTTCATTTATTTTATATAAATTTCTATTTTCAAAAGAATATCGATTTAATATTTTTTCATTTTGTCTTTCTATTTGTCTTTCTATTTGTCTTTCTATTTGTCTTTCTATTTGTCTTTCATTTTGACTTTCATTTTGTCTTTCATTTTGTCTTTCTTTTTGACTTTCTATTTTTTCATTTTCTTTTTGACTTTTAGAGGATTTTAAAGATTCTTTTACACTAGTATTGACAGGAACTTCTATTGTTTCTGTAAATGGTTCTATACTATCTTTATATGCCATAAATTCTTCTAAAATAAGTTTATATAATCGAAATTGGTATAATGATAATTTAGATGAATAATATTCATTAAACACATTATTTACATAATTTTTGATAGTTGAATTAATTTTATCTGGTGAAACTTTGTTATCTTCAAATACAAGATCTTTTACATATTTAACATAATCATACTCAAAATCAGCGACTGATGTAAGGTCTAATTTATAATTTTTTAAATTAGCACAAGTTGTTTTTGATGAATTTAATATTTTATTGAAATATCTAATTTCTTTTGCTAATTCATATTTTGTAACACTTCTTTTTAAAGTAGTTGGTAAATTTATTTCATCAAATAATAATTTTTTTAGTGGCATTATTTCATTTGATGTAATATTAAAACAATCATTCATTAATTCAAACGCTTTTTCAAAAGATTTATTAAAAACTTCTTTATAAATTATTTCAAAGTAAAGTTCTGATAAATCAGCATCTATATTTGTTTTTTCATCTCTTAATTTTTTATAACTACCACCTTTTTGTATAAATGACTTTGTGCTTTTATTATAATATTTTTCAAAATATTTAATGTAAGTATTATAATTGTAAAGTTTGATTGTATCCTTATCTGTTGTAAATTTAATTATAAAATTATAAAAATTCGCTCCATAAATTGATTTCATTTCTGGTATGGAATATTTTTTAAACTCATCCATAAATTTATCTATTTCAGTATTAGAGCCATTTAATATTGTAGTGCTCAATACACTAGGTAATGTATATGTTCCTTTTGTTTCTTCAATTGATTTATTATTAAATCTAAATAATTCAAAAAATTTTTGTATTAATGTTATTTGTCCTTTTATATTTAATGAAGTAGCCGTATTATTAGGTTTAAATTCAGTCAAAACTTTTTCCATAACATCTATTATTTTTTTTATGAGATTTATTAACCCTCTTATTTTATTTTTAACATTATTATCCATATTTAATACGATATAGGTTGAGTTTAATAATTGTATCTCTGTTACTGTAGAGGTAATTAATGTTTCTAATAAATCACTATATTTTTTCATATTATCAATAAATGGCTTAGACAATTTTTGTATCATTGTTACATATCTTCCAATATTAACCGTGTCATCTTTTATGTAATAATAATTTACATATCTCTTATTATTTGCTTTACTTGAACCAGATTTTTCACTGAAAACAAAGTTTGAATCAGATAATAAACAGTTAAATGTAAATCCTCTATCATTTGTTAAACAAATAATTGATTCAGTCGTTTTTACTTTATTTTGTGTTATAAAAAATGACTGTAAAGTATCGCCTAATTCTTTTGCCCATAATAATTTATCAATTTCATCATTTTTTTTTGATGTTGTTATTGCCTTGTTTTTTTTTGGATTTCCTTTACTATAATCATATGGATTTGGTTTGAAATCTAAACCAAAGAATTTAAAATTTTTAAAATCAGTTCCAGTTTTACCTGTATATGTTGTTCCTGTTGTAATAGCAGAGTCAAATGTACTAATTTTATTACCACTTAATCCAACATTCATTAAAAAATCGTTATCCATTGATACATCCTCACCTAAAAATTTATTTTGTACAGAAGTATGTGGATCAAAGAGAGAAGCTCTCGTATAATACATTTTTTTGTTTTTATTAAAATCAGTCTTTTTTGTAGGACCTAATAAATATTTAATATCTGCATTTGTAGCATCATATATCATACCATCTATACTTTCGACTTGTTTACTTACATTGTCTAATTCTGTTTGTGTTGCGTTTGAATTTATAGGAAGTGTAATACAAAATTTATCCATTAAACTGTCCTCAATCTTTAACGCAAAACTTAATAATCCACTTTTACTTGTTAAATTTAAAGGTTTTATAAAATCAATAAAACCATTTTTAGTTCTCGAATATTTATTAAACATATCTTTTAAATAATCTACTGGGTCTTTTGAATTAATTTGATAAGATTTTCCAGTTAAAGAAGATTCCAGATCTTTTAGAATATCACACATTCGCATTAGATATATTCCATATATAGAATCATCTAATTCTGTTTGTGATGGACGATTTGAATTTATAATTTCTCCAAATTGTTTTGTCGGTGTGGCAGTTATTTTAAATATTTTTGTTGTCATATATAAATTTATAATATTTTGATTTTGGAAAAAAAGAATTAAATGAGATTAAATTTTCATCTAAATCATCAATAAAAATAATATCACTCACACCATCTAAATCAATATATTTATTTATATATTCACCTTTGGATATACTATTATTAGTATAGTGAATTGGAAATTCATAAGGATTAATATAAATACTCAATAAATCTTGTTTTGTTGTTTCATCATTTCTAATGTTTCTGGCAGTTAAAAAAATAAAATTACTGGATAAATCTTCTAACTTACATTTTAATTTATAAAATCCAATTAAATCTGTATGTTTTGGGCGATTTATTATTTTGTGTTTATCGTATATTACATTTGTTATGTTTATAATTTCTTTGTGATTGAAATCATTCGTAAATATCTCTTTTATTTTATCGTAAAAATAATATGCATTTTTTTGAAAATGTATTACAGTATCATCTATGTCACATATAACTAATGTATTTTTATTTGTTATATCAATAGAATCAAATGAATGTATTATTTCGAACATTAATATATTTGTTTAAAAAATTTATAAAATTATTAATAAAAAATTAAAAAATAATAAAATAATAAAATAATAAAATAAGATATAAATAGATATAAAAATACTATTTAATTATATAAAAAAATGATATATGAATATATTTGGATTGATGATGTTGGTAAAACACGAAGTAAAACAATGGTAATTGATAGTTCTTTTAATATTCCGTTATCGAATTTACCTATATGGAATTATGATGGTTCCTCTACAGGTCAAGCAAAAGGAAAAAATACCGAAGTTATTTTATATCCAATTAAAATTGTTACTGACCCATTACGTAATAATTCATGGTTAGTTTTATGTGATATTGACACTAAATATAGCACTCGTACTAATGCTGCTCAAGTTTTTGATAAATATGATTCTCTTGATTTTTGGTTTGGATTAGAACAAGAATACTTTATTTTAAATGAAATAGAAAATATTTCTCTCGATAAAAAACAAGGACAGTATTATTGCGGAGTTGGAGGACGTGACCCAGTTGAGAGACAAATTGCGGAGGAACATTTAAACGCTTGTATAATGGCCGGTCTAAATATTTCTGGTATCAATGCTGAAGTTGCAAATGGACAATGGGAATTTCAAATTGGTATTGCACACGGGATTGATGCTGCGGACCAATTGTTTATAGCACGTTATTTATTAGAAAGAATTGCAGAGAAATATTCACGAAGAATATCTTATGAACCAAAGTTAGATTCGAACACAAATGGCTCAGGATGCCACGTAAATATTAGCACAAACGAAACACGTGGAGAAAATGGTATTGATTTTATTTATAGTTATTTAAATAAATTAGCTAAATTACACCATTTACATATTCAACATTTTGGTGAAAATAACAGAAAAAGATTAACAGGAAAACATGAAACATCTTCTTATGATTTATTTAGTTGGGGTGTTGGAACGAGAGATACATCTATTCGTATTGGTAATAAAACAAATGAAGATAAAAAAGGTTATTTTGAAGATAGAAGACCCGCTGCAAATATGAATCCTTATATTGTTCTTTCTCTCATTGCTGAATGTTGTTGTAATAAATGATTTTGACATATAAACCTTGGATAATGATAAACGTATTCTAACCCTAAATGAGCGATTCCATGTATTCCTATTGCTATAGAAAACAACAAGATAAGCTTTTGTTGTTTTCCTTTATTTTTTGTAAAAAGTAATAATATTGCTATAAATATTAATATACCACTAATTGCGCTGGCTAACATTGATGGAAACATTTTATATAATATAGTTTTTATTAAAAAAATAATAAAATCATAAAATGATAAATTTACTTTTCTACTTTTCTTATAATAATAATAATTCCTATTTCTTGTTGATAATCTATTTCATACATTAATTCTAATTCATTTAATAGTTGGGTAAATGTTTCTTTAAATAATGTATTTGTAAATTTTGATAATACACATATACCATTGGGTTTTAACATTGAATATAATTTCAATATTAAATCTTTTATAAGTTCATTTAATTCTTCTATAGTATACAAACGTAGTATTTCTCTTAATTCTATTATTTCTTTTGAATTATAACTCTTTGCAAATATATCTGAAATATCTAATGATTGTAGAACATACCAAATACCACCACAATCTATTAAATAAATTTGAGAATATGTATTTTCATGTTCTTTTACAAATTGATTATTAAAAATATCTTGTTGATATGTTCCTCCTGGTAATATATCAATTGTATGAATGATTGGATTAATTAGGTTTTCTTTATGAATTATTTCTTCTATTTTTTCACCCCAG